>Ga0160419_100205_pt1 | contig 42154 bp, 56 predicted proteins | sample CelAP2metagpilot_2_FD_108196 | JGI IMG/M metagenome (GOLD analysis project Ga0160419, IMG submission 108196) | Phycosphere-associated microbial communities from Cellana algal ponds in Kailua-Kona, Hawaii, USA - Cellana AP2-4-25 metagenome pilot ...
AGGAGGAGGAGGAGGAGGAGGAGGAGGAGGAGGAGGGCTCGCCAACAGCTGAAGTAGACAAGGATGGCGCTGTCGCTGCTGCAGATGGTGCGAACAGGTTGACAGGAGGCGTATAGGTTTGGAGGAGGCGAGAAAGTTTGTCTAGGCGTTTTGCAACCCGTCGTTGCTCGGGGTCCTCGCGCAATGCCCCTTGTTCGACCAGTTCTTCATACACGTCCATCAAGGGACGCTTAGCGGCACCGGCGCTCGCAACCAGACTCTACTTATATTGTATTTTTGAAGTAAGTTGGGGAGATGGCGACAAAAAGGGGCACAAGGCAATATAACAAAAGGAGCAAGCCGGCCATGCAGGCATCCTTTACCTGAAGGTCACAGGGGAGGGCATTGGCTTGGCTGAAAGAGGACAGGACAGAAGGGAAGCCCTGCCGCTGCCGCAGTAGCCTAAGGATCGAGCGGCGATGACAATAGAGCATCCCTGTAGGTTGTATGAGTGAAAGCTGTGGTGGTATTTGCGTGCGTGAGTCAGGGGGGTGGGGAGGTTGGTTTTGACGGCAGGAGGTATGATCCGCGTAACTACTTGCGCCCATTTTGCAATAGTAAGCACTCAATTCTGGACTAGCAACCACGGCTTGGTCTCCAATCTATCTCTAATGCGCCTCTCATTTATCTTGTCTGGGTCCGCTTCCGCAAATCCATTACCAAAACATAGGGACCTCTAATCTCCCCCACGCCCTCCACATCTCCATCTTGCACGATAAGACCATGGCCCGCCGCGCTGCCATCATCGGTACGCCCGCTCCAGTCCTCCTCTTCCTTGCTGTCATTTCTATCCTTATCGGCACGTCCTTATCGGAGGCGTTTATCATGCCCGTCCACTCCATTGTCGCTGCTAGAAGAAGAGCGCTCACTTCATCTTCGATCGTGTCGATGAGCACCAGCATCGAGGAAGGCCCCTCTTCCCCTGCCGCCACTTCCACGCCCACTGGCAGCAGCGATACGGGTCATAAGGCTGATCCCCCATGCAAAAAGTACCCCAAATGCAACGGGGCCTATCTAGGCAAAGGTTGCGACGGCGCGGGCAAGATCCAAGGCGGCATTGCCACCTTTCCGCTTTTGGGCTGGTGGCCGATCAAGGTAAAAGAGAAGGGTCGGAAAAAAGAGAGGGGTTAATGGATAATAATCGCTCTTTAATGTTTCTGTTCTTTTGGGCTTTGCCGTTGTACGGAGCGCTCGCGGTTGCGTGTGAGTGTTTGTCTTTGTGTGTGTGTGTGTGTCTCTCGGTTGGGGGACTTGTCTATGCTGGCAATCATGCCTGCTCCTTACTTAAGTCCGCCGCATTAACATATGTTCGTGCTCGGCGTCTTTCTTTTGCTCGCATCATTGCCTCCCCCAGAATTTCTAATGCGCTTCGTAAGGACGGGATTGCTTACTTTCCTTGCGCCTTAATGAGCCAAAGATGCCAGCCACCATTTGGTTATATCCATCTCTCTTTTTATTATTCCATTGTTTCTAGTTTACCCCCCCCCGCTTGACTACCTACCAAATTTACCAATGCCTGACGCATAAATTACACACTTACTATTCTTTCAAGGCATACAGGCCATGCCCGGCTTTGACCGAGGCCGGCTATGGATACAAGCGGAAAGGACAGGACTTCTCGGAGTTTATCGCAGGCGAGCGACGCACGAGGACCGAGGATGACGAATGAAAATGACTTTTTGGCGAGCTACAGAGGGAGAGATGAACGAAGACGCCTTTGTCAGTGGCCTGCCAAGTCACGTGTTTGGGTCGGATGTGAGGGGATTTTTCTTTTAAATCTTGCTGCTGGAGTCCATGTGGAGAGGAGAAAGCTGGAGAGTGGTTAAAGGGCCAAAGAAGAATGGAGGGACAGAAAAATCGAAGAAAGACGTCACAATCTGCCATTTATCGTGCTTTAAATGCTCATTATGCCCGATGGTCTGCATCTTGATTGTCCTGTTTTGAAGAAACATGCGCGTGACTATAAAGCTACTGCTAAGATGATTTTTAAAAAAGAAGACCCTCGATGAATGGTGGTCATCTTGACTTCCTCCACACATAACCGTGACAGCGTATTGGGAAAATATTTTTTTATTACTTTGTCTATTTGGAGGCGGCCGGGTGCGTTTGGCGACCACCCTGGATGGCAACCATAATGTCTGTTCTATGGATAGTGTGGCCAAGATTGACGGAAGGAATCGTGTTTCAGGTACCCTAGGCATGGGGACACTGATGGGAAGCATGTATACCCGTGCTTCCGAGGATGTTTAAGAGGGATGTGGCGTGCATATGGTCGCTCGTCGCCGACGAGTTGTCGGGACTTCTCTCAGATGGCCGACCGACGATCGGGGGCGTCCTAAGTCCTAATTATTTTACCTTTCTTCGTCGCCTCGATAGGGCTCCACACTCACACATGTATCGGAACTCACTTGAACACCAGACTTTGGAGGGTCTGTCGGCGCACAGGGCGCCGCTTTTGTGACCCACGCCGATATTTACCTGGTATCGGCAAGCAACTCCCGAGTCGCTGAACCCAGCATATCATGCAAGGCCATGAGAAGCCCCCTTTAGTGGCCTTCGTTAACCAGCAGCGCCGGACCTGTACGGCATGCAAGGCAAGCAAGGTGAAGTGTGATCGACAAGCACCCGTCTGCGGCAGGTAGGTATCTTGGTTGACCGGGGGTGCCCATGCTAGCAGCTGGCTCCGACTCACACGCGCTCTCTCCCCTTTCTCTTGAAAATCTGCGACCGACTCGCACCGCACCAGGTGCGCGCGTCTCCGGCTAACCTGTGTCCAACAGCCACGCGCGCAAGGTCGCCCTATCAAGGTACATGAATAGGCAGGGCTGATGCGGTGACCAACATAAGGAAAATCATTGTTCTCCACCTAGTTTGGCAGAAGTCTCCCTGCCCCACATGAGCGACACCCTAAAATTTTGAGCTAACGGCCAAAAAGCACCTACACGCATTAACCTGCCATCTGCATGAATACACACAATTTACATGCATATCAATACAGTATAATGCCAGTAATGGCGATGCAGCGGCGGGCGCCGCGGGCGGTGCCGATGGTGTGCTCGTGTCGCGGGATGTCAAACCCGGGCGGAGCCTCTCGAACGATTCGTCCACGCAATGGGCAGCGGATTACATGGCATTTACATTCTCCAACCTCCTCAAAGCAGGGGCTGTACATCGTCCCAAGACCTTTGCCGTCCTGTACGTAGTGATGGAGTGGATTCTCTCTTTTCCCTCCCTCTTCTTCTCTATTTATCCCCCGACTTCAGTTAGTCTTGATGGCCAAAATTGCTTTTCTTGCAGGGACATGGCAGATTTTCTGAATCTCAGACCCATATATTATATCACCCCACAACCCGCCCCTATTCGGGGAAAGATTTGCAAAGCCCTTGCTAAAACCTCTCATCCATTTTCCCACGCCTCCATTTTTTATTTATTTTTTGCTTTTCTCCCCCATTGCGGGAATATATCTCCCATCTGACACACACTTTGTCTCATGACACGCCACTCTATTCGCTCGGCATCTCAGTGAATGTGTGTCACCCGTGATAATGCCCATGGATACGGTTTGCTTGCATTTTACATCGTCACTCATCCCCTCCCTTTCTTCCTATATTCCACCCTTTTTTCTAGACGAGTATGGATGCTGTTTTCCCTCTACTATGGCGTGGACCTCACCCGTGGATTCCTCTCTGTGGCCCTGGCCCTGATGGATGCCACTGTCCAGGACCTTCAACGCTTACCAGACATGATGGTCGAGGCCCCCATGGCTCTTCCCACCGGTGACCTGTCTTCCGGCACCCTCCCCGCTACCAGGTCCTCCTCTTCGGCCTCTGACACGATCAGCGGCAGTACTCTCAGCGGCGGCGAAGGGGATGGTACTGCTGCTGCTGCACCTGCTGCTGCACCTGCTGCTGCTCCTGCTGAGTCAGCGCCGTCGTCGTCAGCGCCATCGTCAACGACGGGCTCGGCTCCTCTTGACCCGGCGGTGCTGCAGCCTTTCATTGCCTCCCTTGATGATGGTGTTAGTGCAGTGATTTGCTGTGTGGGGTGCAGGGGGGGGACGGGGAAAGTCTATTGTAATGCAAAATTCAAATCGACGTTTTTCTCGTCTGAGGACCTAACGTATAGGACACTGAATGAGAGCACTTTGCCTGTGTATGTGTATGCCTGTATCATCGCGCCGGAGGACCGGGCGGAGTTTGTCGATTCTTTGACCAATGTGTGTTTTGGGACGCAGACGGCCTTGCCACAAGTGACGCATATAGTGAAGGTGCTGGACAGGCACGGGAATGACTTCTTGGCGATAGTACGGTTGAGGTGCTTAACATTGAACAATGGGGATTACGGTGCGGATATTCTGACCATCGAGCCAGCGCCCACGTCCAAGTACGTGTTGCAGACAAGTGAAATTGTTGGAGGGCTGGGAGGAGGAAAAGGTGAGGAGGGGGAGCAGAAGAGGGGGGGGAGTGGGGTGGCGAGTGCGACGAGCAGTGTGGATGGAGGGGGAAGTTCAGATGGGGTGACGAGTATTAGTGGTCCGGGTTCCAACGGCCCTAATGTGTCGGGCCAAAAGAATGCTGGGGGAGGCGGGAAGGGAGCCGGGAGAGGGGATGCAGCAGCCGGGGGATCGAAGAGAGGGAGAAAAGCAGCGAACACGGCGAGGCCTTTGCCGCAGCAGACGGCGTCGCCGGCGGTGGTTGGACCTTTGCCAGATTCGCCGCAGGTACCACCAATGAATGAGGGGGGAGGGGGAGGGTCGTGGGCGACATTGCCTGGATATGGTGCGTATGGAGGTGGGGGATGCCTGTCAGGAGGCATGATGGGAGGGATGGGAGGAGTGTTGGGAGGAGTGATGGGGGGGGGAAGAGGGGGAGGGGAAATGCAGCCTGGTATGCCGCCAGGGGCAATGCCGACGGGAGGAATAGGGCTTGCGAGAGGAGGAGAGGTGAGAGGGAGTAATAATGGGCGGAAAAGGTCGCACCCGGAGGACAACGGAGGTGAAGGTGGAGGGCGGATGGAAGGTCCTGGGCCCTCCACTCCTTTTGGGGGCATGATACCTGCTCTGCGTGGTGGTGGTAGTGGAGGAGAAGAAGGAGGAGCAGGAGCAGGAGCAGGAGCAGGAGCAGGAGGGTATGATCATCCGCGGCAAGCGATGGGTGCTGGCTCAATTAAGCCAGGGGTCTTTCCCGGCTTTCCTGGCGGTGGGGGAGGCGTGGCGGGAGGGATGGGGGGAATGACAGGCTCCCTCCCTTCTGGCGTTCCGATGAATCATACCCGCGCATACTCGATAGCGCAGCAGCACCAGCATCAGCACCAACAACCTCAGCATCAGCAGCAACATGTACCACAACAGCAGCAGTGGCAGCACCAGCAGCAATGGCAGCAGCAACATCAATGGCAGCAACAACAGCAGCAACATATGTATCAACAGCAGCAGCTTCAGCAACAGCAGATGGCACAGCAGCAGCAGCAGCATCAGCAGCAGCAACTGTGGCAGCAGCAGCAGCAGCAGCAGCAGCAGCAGCCGCCGCCGCCGCCTTATCCGTAACCAGGTGTTACGTGGGGTGGAAATGGGGGAGGGCTAGGGCAAATACTGTACCGAATATCACCCGACCAGAATAAAATTCAACAGGAGATGAGAGGGTGAACAAGGAATTTATGACACGAGGGCCCGCAACACCCAAAGCGAGCGAGGTTAAGCAAGGGAATTGCAAAAATGAGATGTAAAAGGAAAGAGCATCAAAAACAGGGAGGGTAGAAGGACGAGACGGAGTCTTTAGAGCAAAAGAATAAGGCTGATGATAATCATCAACCAAAAATGTATCAAATGACGCATGCAGATTTGAGGGAAAGGTTTGAGAACATACCAAAGTCACAGATCATGTTCAGTCCCCACGGGAAAACGTTTTGCCAATCAACTTATAGCTTGCTTGGGCTGGAAGCCATCTTCGGGATAGCATCATATGGAGATGGCAAAGAAAAAGAAAAAGGGCATACTGGTGCAGTTTGGGGATAACAACAGAATAGGAGAGCACGAACATTGAACAGAAAGCGGAGAAAAATTGTTTTAAGACCTGCGTACGTAAAGACAAGAATTCATTATTTACAAGAAAGCCCCGGAGAAACATGTTTGCTATAACTTTTTTTTTCCAAGCTCTCCTTTTGTTTTGGTTTCTATTCCTCTTCCATTGGGGGAAATGTGCGCCTATGGTACGTGCAATGTTTGCCCCCTACTTACTTTTACGAGCACGACGTAGCCTGATGATCTCTCAATCCTCCTATTACTCTAAGTTATTTGTTGATTTATTTAAATTCAGTGGTTGCTGGCGACAGTGCTACAGTGTTCGTCGAAACCGCAGTTTCAATGCTTGCTTCAAATTTCTGTTTGACACCTGCAATCGATGGTACAGCAGCGTGTTCAACAGCGCCGCCAACAGCCCAAAGCCCGTCATGAGCATAGTATACCCAAACCAAAACTGATCCTCCTCCTTCCCGTCCTCGGTTTCGTCCAGTTGCTTGTAAAAAATACTCATACGCCACAAAAATAACACTGAAAACACGCTACAGAGCATCCGTCCTACATTGACACGATGCATTACCGTGCCACACTGCCGTTGAATATTGGCAAAAGTGCCATTGTCTATGATTTTGCCCTCCAGTCCTTTAAGCTGTGGTTGGGCGAGATAAATGGCAAGGGCCACCCATCCTAGTGAGATCGCGGGGAATAAACTGAGGGACACGGCTTTGGCGGGCAGGACGCCGAGGAGCAGGACACCAAGAGGACAAGATGAGGGGTCTTGTTGTTGCCGGTATAGGTGCAGGCCTTTGTAGGAGAGAATGAGAGCAAAAGCGGAAAGGATGCAGGAGACTACATTGGCAATGATGCAAGTCTGTTTGGCGTATTGTATTGGAATGGCCATAATAGCTTTAGGGATAGGAGGTCGAGTCTCGTCCTTTGAGGAGGTCTCCGTGACGGTGCGGTCAGCCTCAATCCAGCACACCGAACTGTTGCTGTCTTGCCTTTCTCCTCTATTCCCTGTCCTTGCCTGTGCATGCGGTGTTTGATTGTGACCTGAGAGCTCCTGTGGTCAATACGATTGTGAGGAACAAGCGAGGCGTCATACATCATATAGTATCATCGTATTGTATTGTGTGTGTGTGTGGATCAGCCCTTCCTGGATAGCAAATGTCTGCGCCTCATTCCCAGCCGCATACGAGCTTACGTACCCTTTAAATAAAAAACAACGCAAAACCACAGGATCAAAAAGTCAATGACTGTTCCAAACGATGGAGAGGCTGTGGCTCCTTCCGCTCCGCCCACTTCTTTCCACCCCTCCTCCTCAGCCTCGTCCGCCACCTCCTCTCCTTCCTACGCCCATCTCCAGGCACAGGCGCATCAACACCACAGTAACGGCACCGCCGCGGTACTGAATGTGGAGACACGGCTCATGCACGCCCATAACGAGCTCTTTCAGAAGCAGCTTCGGGCCATGCATATGTTGGTGGAGGAGCAAAAAAGTATGCCGTCGGGCTTTCGGGTCCTTGAACAAGTTCTGACCGGCAACGCGGTAGGGACCGAAGGAGCAGGACGCAGTGGTGGTGGTAGCGGAGGAGGAGGAGGAGAAGGAGGAGGAGGAGAAGGGGGAGGAGGACGAACAGCAGCGGCCGCAGCAGGAGGGGGGTTTGGTGGAAGCGGACGCTTGGGGATGAGCAGCAGTCGAGGCTCGAGTGCGGGTGGAGGAGGAACAGGAGGAGCGGCAGGGACGACAGCAGCGACGGCAAAGAAGCAAAAGACAAGTAAGTGGGGAAAGGATGGATTGCCTAGCATTACACCGACGACGGGGTGTTCGCATGGGGAGGTATATTGTAAAAACTTATGCCGGAGTTGCTATCAGCGGTGGAGGCGGGCAACGGTGAGACACGGGGGGTTGGAGCTGGTAGAAACGGGAAGAGGGTACCAAGCAAGTGCACCTGCGCTGCTACTGGACGACAGGAGCGAGGGGGGGGAATCTTTTGGTGGGATGGGAGGAGGGGATGATGATTCTACGATGGATGATGAGGCAAGTGGGGGCGGGGTGATAGGGAGTAGGCGGGCGAGTTCTAAGAGGAGGGGGCCGGGGCCGCCGATAGAAGTAATTCGGACGGCCAGGAACTTGAAAAAGATTCCTACGAAGAGGCAGCCAGATTTATGCGTATTATGTGAGTTGCGGCCGATTCTGTGTCGAAGTTTATGTAATGGATGCTATCAACGGTGGCACAAGGCGAGGAAAAGCGCCATGGAACGGGGCGAGCCCGAGGTCCCGTGTCCAAGTATTGAAATTCTTGAGCAAAGGAAACTGCAGGCGGCAGCTGGTGGAAAAGAGGCGGAAGATGGGGGGGGGGCGATGGAGGGAGGAGGGACGGGAGGAGGGGGGAGACAAGGGAGTATTGGGGAGGGCGATGCGGCGTCAATGGGATTTTCTCCGTCGGGGGAGGGCGGTGGGGAGGGAGGGAAAGGCGGGCATGCGTTTCCACATCCACTTTCGCAGGTGCCTCACCATCCGTTGCAGCAGGAGGATGGCCCGCCGTCTGGAGGGGAAACCGGGATTCGGCAGCCTCAGCAGCAGCATCATCATCAGGAGCAGCCTCAGCAGCAACAGCAGCAGCATATGCAGCAACAACTTCAGTCTCAGCCTAAGCAGCAGGAGCAAGACATACAAGAGCAAGAACCGCAGCAGCAACAGCATGCAATGAAAGAAGAGCGAGCACCTGAGGCATAGTGTAAGGGGTAGGGAGAGGAGATGGGTGGAGTAGTGGAAGGAAGAGAAGGAGGGTGGATGCCCCGGGGAATGAGGAAATTGTCGACTCGGCACGTGCTAAGGATTGGTAAGGAAAAAACGAGGAAGAGAAAGGAGTGAGATACAGGGAGGATGTGGGCGATAAGACAATTTCTGTCTTCCACGAAGCACATGGCATTGGTGTGTTTGGAATGTAATGAAGGGAGGGAAGGAGGGAGGAAGGGAGGCGGTGGGCACAACGATTATAAGAAGGCTAGAAAAGGAAGCAGAGGGGAGGGCTGAGCAGAGACCCTTACACGAGAGAGCTGATGAGTGTTGCGTGTGGTGGAGGTTTGTCTGTGCGCATGTATTCGTCTGAGTTTGGAGGAAGTGAGAGCTAATGAATGTCAGATAGGGGAGAGAACACAGGTCTAACGAGAGTATGGAGAAAAAAATGTATCAGTGGAGGGGGAAACGGAGGGGGGAATCATGATGGTGCAGCTTGCAAAGAAGAGCATTGACATAACGAGGACGAAGGGGGAGAGGAGGAAGAGGGAAACAATGATCAAGGAAAGGGGGGAAAGATAGTGAAAGAGAAAAAGACATAAGGAGAGGAAGAAGAAAAAGAAGAAGAAGCACCAGAAGAAGAGGAATCACGGGGAGCATAACAAGAAAAAGATGAAGAAGAGGGACAAGAAGAAAAACGACGACGGAAAATCACGATGCCATCAAGAGAAATGACGATCAGCAAGTCTCGCACGCTTATATATTATCTATTTTACCTATTTACTGATAATCCTACCCACACATTCTCACTTACCTTCACACCAATCTCCGCATCCCAAAAACACCCCGCATCCCAACCCCCAAAATGATCCCTTTCCCCTCTCCCCATCCGGCCATCCAACCGCCTTTCATTCAGAGCATTATCTGTGGACCTACTTCCTTGCAATCCCCGCTTTCAAAATAAATCCATTCACAAACCGCAACACCGCCATATCATCCTCAGGGTACTTCGTTGCACTTCCTCCCCCTTCCCTTCCTCCTCCCCCCACAACCCTCTCCCAAAACTCCAACAACGGACTATATCCTCCCCTGTCGCCTCCCCCCAACTTTGCGGGCGTCCTTCCTGTCAAATCATAGGCAAATGCAAAGGCTCTCTGCAACGCCCGGGGGGAAGCGGAAGCGGGCGCATTAAAATGAGCCGGGATAATAGAAGTGAACTTCCACCTTAGAGCCACGCGTTCCACAAACTCGACGAGAGCCTCGGGCACTTTGGAGTAAACGAAAGTCTCAATGACGGGAGAGACTAGCAGGCGGCGTTCGACGAGCTTGAAGGTGGAGAAACGGGTGGGGCCTGCAGATGGGGGAAAGGAGAGAGGGAAGGAAGAAGAAGCGTTAGCGGATTCGAGACGGCATGAAAGGAGAGGGATGTATAACTCTAATCGTTACATAGGAACAGAAGGTGGTGAGGGAGCGGAGAGGGAGAAGGAGTGATAAGGGAAGGGAAGTACCGAGGAAGAGGATTTGGAGTGCCATCCTCGCCCAGCCCTTTCGACGGTTAGCTTCTGTGTTGGGCGGTACAGGGGTGTTGCTTGGCACCGCATCAGGGTCGTCGTACGACGCTTTGAGAAGGTCGGGAATATCCACGACGGGGGAGGGGGACTGGCCATCGATGTACACCACGAGGTCTGTGACCAAGAGGGTTTTAGTGGATTTGTGGAAGAAGACGACCTCGTTGGCAGGCCCAATGCCAATGCAAGGGGGTTGAAGGACGAATTGCTCGATTTCGTTTGCCCAAGGCATGGGTTTCCTGCTCCGGCTTGAATCATCGTCGTCTGAGAGGTAGCCATCGACGCGAAAGGGAGGGGGCAGGTTGACGGGCCAGGCCCATTGCCCGGGACATACCCACACTTTCGCTTTCGGGTATGCCCTTGCAAAGCCGCCGACAAAGACCTTGTGTTCAAAGGCTGTTGTGGGGAGAATAATGTACGCAATTTCCCCCCCAAGCTCATCGAGGAGACGCCGGCACTCTCTCGTGGCGGCCACGGGGGCGTGCACCCACAGCCGGCCATCGGCCAGTCGTATCACAGTCATTCGAATGGGGGTGGTCACATTGAAGAAACCCTGAGGCTGCTCAAACGTCCAAATATTCTCTGCCACTTGTGTCCGAACCGTCCGTCGTTCGAAGTAGGGCTTGAGAGGGAGCCCTGTTAGCAAGGTGTACTGCCTGTCCTTCTTGAGGCGGGCTTCCTCAGGGCTGATTTGTACGCTCTCACGTGAGCTATCGTCGCGGGTGTAGACCTCCAAGAGCGTCGAAAGAGGATTTGGCTTGCCGCTGCTGCTACTAGTGGAGCCTTTGGACGGGAGTTTAGCTGTTGTCGGTGCCTTGCTTGCCACTATGAGGCTCCATGGCTTTGTTCCGGGAGTGTAGGCGTGGACTAGAGGAGGCTGGAGGAGGAAAATGGGCAGGAAAGCCGCAAACAGGCATTGGCATCGCCGCTGGCGCGGCCTGTCCATGCTACTAATTATCATCAATGTCTTGTGGGGGTTGAAAATATAGACGAAAGAGTGAGGAAATAAAAAAAGCTTCAAGGAAATGAGTCATTGCACTTTCTGCCCTCAATAGGCGTGGAAGGAGTCACGGAGCATGCCATGTGCCGACTCGGTCTCATCGGACGGCTGATGGTTTGATGATTTGCTGCCCTAGGTGATCGCCTTAACACAGCACTCACCTTCACCCTGCACCTTACACCACAATCCCTACACAGAGCTCCTCTCATCATGTTTCGACGAGTAGGAGCCGGCCTCAGTCGGTGGGTGTGCGGCGCGCCCGCGTCGTTGCCTGCGGTCGCTGCCCCTCGCTCCTCCATCATCATCCCATACAGCAGCAGCAGCTGCAGTCGGAGCCTCAGTGTCCTGGCCTCGTCCAACCGAAAGGCCTGCCCCTTCCTTCTCTCCCAACATAAGCGCATGCCACAGCAGCAGCATGAACTTCTACCACTACCACGAGGACTGTCGACGAGCAGAGACAGCAGCGCGGCGCAACACGAGACAGACGCAGCAGAGGGAGCAGCGCCAGAAGGGGACTTGTTGGAGGCGCCCAAGCCGCCGCGCAATTCCATGGTGGGTGTTGTAGTATCGGACAAGATGGACAAGTCCATTGTGGTCAAGGTGAGCTTTTGAGTGCTTGGGTGGCTTGGGTGGGCGGCATGGATTAGGCAAAAAGGGAGGGGGATATGCCTGAGGATGCTTTTCTATTGTGTGCAATGTCTTAAAACACACACACACTCTGTAGGAACAGTTTCGATTCCTACCTTATCCCCCACACATCCATAAACATATTTAACACCTGATAGGTCTCACGTTTGAAGCTTTTTTTGCCTTACATGGTGCGGAAGCGGACGTTTAAGAAGATTATGGCCCACGACGAGGCCAACGAGTGTGGGGTTGGGGATATCGTTCGTGTCAAGCCATCGCGGCCGTTGAGCAAGCGGAAGAGCTTTGCCTTGCATGAGATTATTCGCAAGGACCCCAAGCTGACGATATGAGGAGCGAATTGGATGGTAGAGATTTGAAGAGGAATCGGGATAGCGGGGGACTAATAACTTGGAGGGATGGTCTCCTTCCGTGTTCCACTGTTGATTGCACGACCAAGCAGTGAAATGAAACGTTGTTAAATGTCCTCAGTCCTTTCTGTGGATGATTAATACTATTATTACATTAAATTTTGATTTGGCTTTCCCCTCAGTGGGCCTCGGCTTGTGCGGTTAGTCACCTCGCCAAATACCCTCTAGCATCATCGTCTTACACATTTCTATCCTGTACGATTCTGGTTGCCAAACACAAATTTCTCACTTCGTTGTATATCTTATCGTATCGCCAACTTCCGCATCACTGCGTGCATAAAAATAGCTTCTTTTTTGGGGGGGGGGGGCGCCTTTCCATTCCTAGCCAAAAAAGCTCCGCTTTCTCAGCCGCTATCGACAATGAAGGAGAAAATTTTATCATTCGCTTGAGAGTCATGATGATGAATTCGTGACGCGAGGGAGAGCTCTGAGGAGAATAGCTGTGACTTATGCAGCGAGTCGCATGGATGGCGTCCGAGTTCTAACGAGAACATCGTGAAAGGCCTGTCTGCACGTGCGGCGATGTGCGGCGAAGAAAAACATGCGCGGCGCGGCGATGCGCCGTTTCTATTGCTTCGTCGCTTGGAAAGCGTATGTTCAGTGGAAAGGATAGTAGTGGTAGCTTTTGAGACCGTGAGCCTCCGGCAAGACCGTGAACCATTCGACGCCTGGAATTGAGTTTACCAAAGATTGCACAAAAATAGGCTCCTGAATCAGATCCTCTCCCGTCCTCAATACAGGCGCTCTGGCCGCACATGAGAATACGACCGACCGTCCACTTCGTGCCCATCCTCCTTCACCTGGCCTGCTTTAGCACGACGGCGCACCGCCAGCTTGTTCATACTGGTGTGGGCTCTGCCGCCTCCGCCCGCGGTCTGGGCTGCTTCCTTGCACCTCGCCTTCTGCAATGTTTGCCACTGCTTTCCTCTAACTCGAGAATATGCCACAGCAGTACCCGCAGTGGCGCGGGCAACAGCATCAGCCCTAGCGATGAAGGGATACCCGGGCGAGTTCCCAACAAAATAATTCCCGGTACTATCTACTTTGTCGCCACTCCTGTGGGCAATCTTGGCGACATCACCCTCCGGGCCCTCGACGTGCTGCGCGGCGTCGATGTGATCGCCTCAGAAGACACGCGAACAACGGGCTTGCTTCTCAAGGCTCTTGGATTGACCAAAAAGCCACAAATGAGCCATCATAAACACAACGTGCAAAGTCGAGTGCCCGAACTGGTGCGGAAGGCCCAAGTCGAAAACCTATCCATTGCCGTGGTCTCAGACGCAGGCACACCTGGTATCTCCGACCCTGGCAACGAGCTTGCCGCTGCATGTTGGGCCGCAGGGGTCCCTGTCGTGCCTGTTCCAGGCGCATGCGCGGCAGTTGCCGCTGTGAGCGTCTCTGGATTTGCATCGACGGAGTTCGTGTTTATTGGCTTCCTCCCTGCGAAGAGTGGAAAGTCCCGCAAGGCCAAAGTAGCCGAGGTGGCGACCCAAGACCGACCGTGTGTGCTGTATGAGTCGCCTAACCGCGTGTTGCGCACGTTGATGGAAATTCGGGAGGCGGATGAGACGGGCGGCGAACGGATGGTGATGTGTGCGCGGGAGCTGACAAAGTTGCACGAAGAATTGTTTCGAGGTACCTTGAGTGAGGCTGTGCTTCACTTTGGCGGTCAAGAGGGCAGCGATTCACCCTCAACAGCATCACCGAGAGGAGAATTTACGTTGGTCTTGGGGCCATTGCCTCGGATGGCGCGGGGGAAGGAGGAAATGGGTGCCTTGGTGCGAGAAATGCTGCAGGTGTGTCTGGACGAGGAAGAATTGTCTGCTTCCGAGGCGGCCAAAAAGGTCAGTAAGTGTCTTGGAAAAGAGGCAGGGCTTGCCAGGTCGGATGTGTACAAAATAGCTCTTGAAATAAAAGGTAAATAACTTGTCAAAGGTTCACCATGGCCCTGAGGAGGAAAGCAGCTCATGAGGTGCAGTCAAGTAAGATACTAATTGAATATTGCTTTCTGCAGATTTTAACTCGGCATGTATGTAGAATAATAAACTTCCTTGGACTGCTCGGCTGGTACCCGCAGTAATGTGTCCTGTCCTGTGTGTGACTGTTTTTGATGGGATACGCAACCACTCTTCTCTTGCGGAGCACCAGCGGTAACGTAGTCACAAACACATCACCAAGCATCGGAACTGTGTATCAATCTTACCGAGCCCGTTTGTTCCCACTTATGTCCAAAAATGGAAGTACAATGGGTCTTACAACTCAGCTACTTGCTTGCAGGCTCTCTCCGCCAAGAATTCATGGTGGGTGACGACTAATATGGCTTTGACAAGAAGCACTTTTTCGGTGTCAAAATCTCTCACGCGACCGAGAAAGTACCGCAGAACCACAATTAAGTTTGAGAAAGTGACCTTGGTCCCCTGTCTATCAATATAGAAGCTACCCAATTTACGTTCATGTCAACTCCTACCATCGTTTGGAAGGTAGTTCGGTGGCTGACACTGCCTTCTCGAAACCACTCACAACTGGTAAAGGGAAAAGCAACGACAACGACTTGAATAGCTAAATGTAGCGTGAAGCAGAGCACAGAGAGGTGACAATCGTTGAGGCTACAATGTACATAACGTGTCCTGTTTTTTTGTTTGGTGTCATCTATGCGGTAACTCTCTACTTGCCTCAGGTCCGCGGGGAGGTTGGGGGAGGGGCGAAGGATTAATTGTTTAAATGCGCAAGAGCTGTGCATCCTGCCAGTAAGGTTGTAATGCTCTGTTCACTACAGTGTTGGTCTGCTTGGGAATGTGCCTAATAAAGTCGGAAATTCGGAAGGGTGCATTCAAAAGAATCAAGACAAGACAAGTGGCAGGGCCCCGGGCGGGGCTTCGAACTTCGAAGTTGGACTTGTCGGCGACAGGGCAGTCCAGTAATCGGGACTACTGGTTGGGCAAATGACGCATATCAGATGCATGGGACTAGTAATCACACATGCAACAACTTTCAAGCACAGGATTCATCCCGATGCTGTCCTTGTCGGAGCCAAGAAGGTGAGAGGCCGTGGGTTCGGTAAGACAAGACGAAGACAGAAAGCCTTATCGACTTGACGACATGGCCCAGCCACGATCAAGACATCAATTTCCCCAGCACTACCATTCCACCATATTGCAACAACTCGTCGTCGTCCTTCTGCTGCTTCTGTTCCCAAGCATAGCGACTTCTTTTTTCCTGCTGCCTACTGTCCTCCACTGCTCGCTAATCCATCCCCTCATCCCTCTCGCAGCCGCTCCTAGCAGTACGCAACAGCAGCAAACCCCAGCCCAACGCGTTCAGCATGCCCTTATGCCTGAGGATATTCTATCAAGCGCTATCGCAGGACTCCCTGATCTCAAAGCTGCGCATTTATCAACTGCAGTGCTCCGTCTAGGCAAGGGACTATTGCAACCCAAGGAAGCTACCCGCCGCCGACAGTTGACACAGGATAACAAAGCCTTCTACACTCTCCTTGACAAAACACTCACGCTCGTAAGCATTCCCACCGCGAATCTCGGTCATATCCAGGACTTTTTACTTGGGCTGGCCTTGCTAGAGCACCCCATATATGACGACCCCACTCTCCAAGCACGCATCGAAATGGACCTCTACCGTAATCTTTTGGCTCGACGAGTCGACGAACTCTCACCCGGTGACATTACCGGGCTCGCCTGGTGCTGGGAGAAGCTCGGTTTTGAACCCAGACGCCTTCCTTCTGCCTTGGCAGAGGTGACGTCCACCTTGCCATTTCGTATTCTGATAGGTGCGTTAAAGACAACAACTGGAGAGGAGGACGAAAACAAGGACAAGGAGGAAGCGTCCCTCTTAGATCTAGAGGAGTTGCGTGCCGAGGTGAATCTGAAGCGGGACACAATCCAGTTGTCTCCTGATAAAACAATTGAAGAATCTCGTTTGACGGCATGGCAAGGCACGCAGCCATTTTATTACAGTGGGAAGCAAATGCCTGCGCGACCGATGACCCCGAGAATTTCTCGGATACGGGATAGGCTGGAGATTTTGACGGGGGTGCGGTATGACTGTGTATTGATAAATATGTACGAAACGGGCAAGACGGGCATGAGGTATCATGTAGATCCGGATCAAGGTATGTGCTGGTGGTGATGGAGGGTCGCGGGGAGAGAGGTGGTGTCTGTGTGTTGCTTCCTCTTTTTGGTTTGTAGGGGGTATGGCATGGAAGTGTGCGAGACGAATATGACTTGCTTGCACTTCCATACAGATCTGGGCGAAGAGAAATGTCCGTGCTGGTGGTGATAAGATAATACGGAGGAGGAGGGGGTTTGCTGGGTTTGTGATGGATGCTCAAACGCCGACGACCGGTCGTTTCCTTCTCCTTTGCTGCCCCGTTATGGCCCTGAAAGATTCATTTTTGATCCTCTCTGCTTCCTATCCATGCCGTGTCCCCCCTATTTCTGACCTACAGGTGTCTATTGGTCGACCAATACGGTGGTAGTAAGCATTGGCGACACCAGGGAATTCTGCCTTCGAGAGATCGAGGAGAAGGCGGAGGAAGCCACCTTCAGCAAACGCCGGGGCGGAAGCAGCATGAGCAACACGAGCAATAGTTTCAGTACCATTGATGGTGACGGTAAAAGCGAGACAATTAATGTAACAAAAAAGAAGAAGGGAAAACAAAACTCACACCACCGATTTTTCGTCGCACAGAACGACGTCACTGAAATGACGGGGGAGTGTCAATGGCGGTACCAGCACGCCGTGAGAGTGTGCGATAATGCTGATGACGCTGGCCCTAGAATGAGCCTTGTATATAAACAGAGCTTGGGACAGGCGACGGAGGAGGAACGAAAGTGGGTCGCTTCCTATTTGCGACAAAAGGGTGGAGGGAAGAGCGGTGGCTGAGGAGCTACCAGCATGTCGTGAGAGTGTTGTTGTTGTTGTCACACGCATTATGCTGGACAGATAATGAGTTTGATTTGTCGGTCAGGCCCGAGGTTCAATGGAGGAGGAAGGGGGGCGGGTTGCTGGGTTTGGATGCAAGCGAGATTAGAGGGAGAGGAGGGGAGTGGGGGAAGAGTCTGTCAGTGGGGGTTGATAGAAAATGGGAAAATCTGCGATTGGACGAAGAACAAATGAATGCTTACTTGCATGCTTGGGTGCATGGTGTCCGGTTGCTGTCGCGGCATGCACAGCTTGAGTCACATGCATTCGTTTTGTTTGGCCCTTTTTTGAGAAGCGGGGGGTATGGTTAGTTGCTCCAATGCCGTGCTGCTCCTTCCTACGGAGATTAGACGCGTCAGGGTCGGCGTCCGCTCGGTCACTTTTTGCTGTCATTGTCCAGGCCACCAATCAGCTGGCTCGTGGGCCGTGGCTTTTTTTCCATTGGAGTTGCGATAGACCCCCTCCACTCCCTCGTGTTTGTTTTCCTCTTCCCTATCCACGCAAGCACGAAAACTCTTTTTCACACACACACACACACATATATATATATGCATATATATGTTTACATCCCTCCAATCATTTGAAACTTGTGTTCGAAGGACAATCCCCATGTCTCTGCTACACTCCATCCATTTCCGCCCTTGACACATACACATTGGCAACAACGGCTTTCATTACACAGCATAGCACCACATGGCAGAGAACAGCGTGTACCTGACTGGTTCAAGATCCATCCGTCTTGGTTCCTGCATGTTCGCACCTCCGACCCCACTGAGAGTCCCTTGACAATTTATTTTACACACCCCTTGGAAACGGCAGAGTCTCTTGGTGGTCCTCACTCACCGAGCGCTTCCCTCCCTTCTCCCCTCCCTCCCTCCCTCCCCCTGCCCTGGCTGCTAATGCTTCTCATACTGATACCACTATGCACTCCCTCATATCTGTATCTGTCACTCCTTCCCTCCCTCCCTCCCTCCCTCCCTCCCTTCTCTCCTCCCCTCCTTAGGCCAGCCCCACCTTCTGCATCAATGCCTGAATCTCCTCCTTATGCTCCTCCCGGAGATTCTCTTCCATCTCCTTCCGCGCTTGATCGGCTGCCACCTCCGTCAGAATCCTCACCTTGTCCTTCTCTTCCTCAAGGATACACTCAAACTCACTCTTCATTTCCCTCTCGATCTGACCAACGGCCTGCTTCACCCTTTTCTCTATCTCCTCATTCAAGGCATGTTGCCTTTCTCGCTCGTACTCCCGCGTGGATGCCGCCAATGCGGCGGTGAGCTGTTTCTGAAGCAAGACTTGATTCAATGAGCTCATAACCTCCTGTGCCATCCCATCACGGTCGAATCCTTCTCCTTCCTCAACCCTCCCTCTTCCTCCTCCTCCTTCTCCTCCTTTTCCTTCTATTCCTCCCCTGTCCATCATCATGGCTATCAACTCTTCCTCCATCGAACGACGACCACGACCCATCAACTGCTGCTGCTGCTGCTGCTGCTGCTTCTGTCCCTTTCTCTTCTTCTTACTCCTTTGTGGCTGCTCCCCGCCGGAATTTGTCATAGGACTTGCACGTTTCTTCGTCAAGAGGGGAGAGGGGGGAGAGAGGCCTCCCTCCATCCCTCCTCCTACTCCTCCTGCTCCTCCGAGGAGATTTACATGCATCTCCTCCTGTCTATCATCTACATACATTCCACTCTCATATTCCATTTCGTCGCCGTCCTCCTCCTCCTCAAGACGGAAACGCCCTCCTCTCCTTCCCCCTTCCCTCTCCCCTCCTCCTCTGCCGTTCTGCTGCTGCTGTTGCACATATTCCATGGCTTTCTCGTACTCTTTGACCACTACCGCCAGCGCCACCGGCCGCAGGTTTTCTATCTCCCGTCGCACCCAGGCCTGGAGAGGGAGGGGAGAGAGCAAATGTGAGAGAGGATTGCAATGAAGGCAAGGAAATGTGCTAACATTTTGGGGCTAAATATGGTTGTAAGCACTGGCGGTGGATCACTAGTGTGGGTGGATGGGATGATCGCAGGTTGAGGGGAAAAGGAGAGAATAGACAAGGAAGGAGCAACAAAAAGTACCTGCGTCTCTTCCACTCTTTTGTTCATCATTGCAACCTCCTCGGCCAGCTGCTGTTTATGCTGTTCCTTCAAAGCCTCGACCAGGAGCAAGCGGTCCCGGCGGGCTTGTTGAGCGGTGACGGTGACGGCCTTGTCGGTGGCCACTTCACGCTCCCGGCGCTCCAAGGCAGGGTCGAAAAGGAGGCACGTCAGAACACGGTGATGATGAAGCTGCTGAGCGGGGGACATGGAGGTGTGACCTTCCCAGGGCTCCACCGCTGGGGTAGAGGTGGTCTCGAAAGTCTTCATGCTTGGGCTGCAGTGCTACAGGAGTGATGAGGAGGGAGGGAGGGAGGAGGATTGGAGAGGAAGGACTCAAGGAAGAGCAAGAGCAAGAGGAGCAAGCAAGGGAAGACAAGATAGGGGAAAAGGGAGGATTGACTAGATTTTGCTCCAAGTAATTTGGCTTGCTCGTGTCTACGACACAGCTTCGCAAGGTGAGCAGGGAAAGGGGAAGGTGATGTCACAAGTGAAGGAGGCATGAGAAACACCCTCTTCATCCTTCTCTCACTTGACAGTGATTTTACGAGACAGAATAATTGCTTGAAATATGGCGAAGGAGTCGGACCCCACAGATCGCTCTCCATTATGAGATCACCCGTGATATCCAATAGCATACTATGGAGGATGCGTAGGGCAGAGAGGACAGAAAGTGGGCAGGGCGTTGAGGGTTAGAAACTCCACCCTTTAATCCGGACATGCGTCATGCAGATCTTCTCAGACCCCACTTCCACAATCATCGTACACACCCCACAGGCCACCCGAGCCCTTCCCGAGGAAGCCTCGCGGAGACAACGCTTCTTTATCAGCCTCAGAACTGTGAAGCGGGGACTGGGCTTAACCCCAACTTTCCTCGACTGTCCTCCTCCTTCTCCTTCTCCTCCTCCTCGGCGCTTCCCTGGGCCAGGTCCACGACCGCCATCACCACAATCACGAGCATTACATCAAGAAAGCGCACAGCCGTAGCCATGGACTACACTCGACCACCACTTAGAACAGGACGACCTTCACACGCACCCTATTCCTCGTCCTCCTCACCCTCGTCCACATCCTCGTCCACTTCCTCCTCCCCCGCCTCGACCTCCCACCTTCGACCCTCCCCAGTCAGCGTTCCCCGGAATCAATTAGCGTGGCACATCCACTCCTTCAAAGTAGGCACACATGGCCTCTGGCGCAGAGCCACTGGAGGAATGAAATCGAAATCCATCCTAAATAACATTGCGGGGCGGAGCGTGGGGGGAGAAATGACAGCGATTATGGGGGCGTCCGGTGCCGGAAAGACGACGTTGTTGGAGTGTTTGTCGTTGCGGTCGAGGGATTTCAAGGGTACAGTGACTTGGAATGGGGAGCCGGCAAAGGGAGGGTACTTTACGGCGTCTGCTTTGGTGTATCAACGCGAAGTGTTGTGTGGGTTTTTGACGGTTGAAGAACACTTGGTGTTTCACGGGATGGCGCGGATGAGTGATCGCTACAGTCAGGAGGAAATTGACAGGAGGGTATCTGAGGTAATGGAGGAGATGGGATTGAGTAAGTGTCGTTCCACGCCCGTGGGGGGCTTGGGAGCACCGCAGGGGAAGAAGGGCCTTTCGGGAGGGGAGAGGAAAAGATTGACCGTCGCCACCGAGCTACTCTTATGCCCACAGGTCCTCTTTCTGGACGAACCGACCACGGGCATGGACTCTGTGATGGCGGAGAACATTATCGTCCTCCTCCGGCACCTGGCTTTAACGAGAAATATCCTTGTCCTTGCTACCATCCATGGGCCGTCTTCTCAGATTTTTTCCCATTTCAGTCACCTTTTACTGTTGACAAATGATGGGCGTCTGGCTTTTCACGGTTCTGTTTCTGACGCCCTGGTGCATGTAAGTGAGGGGTTGGGAAGGCCCTTGCCGGATGCGTACAACCCGGCCGACCATTTCGTACGGCTCGTTGTAAGCAAACCAGGGGGAGGGATAAGAGCAATGGAGGAAAGGAGGAAGGAGAACGATTGGTTGGTCGAGGCCTTTGAGGCTTCAAGAAGGAAAGGAAGAAGGGAGGAAGGGATGGAGGAGGCACAGAATAGTCATTGGGGGTTGAGGGGGATGCAGACACAACATGCGAGTTGGTGGATGTTATTCAGGCTGAACTTGAGAAGGGGGCTTCTGCAGACGTCGAGGAACAGCACGAGCTTTTGGTTGTACGGGGCAGTGATGGGCATCATTGGCTTGTGTTTCGGGACATTGTATTTCCAGCAGGCACGATCGAACTGGCGGAATCTGATGGGCATGCTGTATGCCCTGGTGGTAGCTCTGCTGTACATGTGCCCGCTGACTGTCATTCTGAGGGCGCCTTTGGACTGGCCCATATTGTTGAGGGAGCACTTTGCAGGAGCGAACGCTGCCGGGCCGTACTTGTGTGCGAAGGTTGTGTACGAGCTGCCTTTCCTGTACGGGCCTTTAGTGTTGGTCACGCTGTTGTACTGGATGACGGGGTTGATTGCGAGCTTGGAATCCTTCGTGGCGTTCGCGGGGGTGGTGGCCTTGGTGACGCAGGCCTCGTGCGCGATGGCTCTGATGGTCGGGTCATTGAGTGCCAACCCGATGTTGACGCTTGGGATCCTGCCGGCCTTCATCACTCCCATGGTGTTGTTCAGCGGCTTCTTGTACGACACTGCCACTTTGCCCGGGTATCTTGCGTGGCTTCCCAAGGTGAGCATTGTGAATTATGGGTTCGCGGCCTTGGTGAGCTTACAGCAGGAGTTGTTGCCGGTGAAGGTGAGACCGATGGCGTTGAGGTTCACAAATGTGGAGCCGGCGGAGTTGAAGGAGAATCTGGCGACGCTGGTGGGAATGACGGGCGTTTTTTATGTGTTGACTTACATGTTTTTGGCCCTGCGCTTACGAACGGCAACGAGGGCATGAGGCCGGAAACGGGGAGGATTTACGAAGAATGATGGAGGGATTGATGTACAAAGACAGCGAGAGTGCTGGTGAGCTGGTGAGAATGAAGATACATAGAAGAATAAAGAAATAGAAGGAGGACGAGACGATATGAGCTCGAAAAGAGGAAAAACTTCAGGATTCAAGAGTACTTTGTATATGCTAGTGTGTGTCATTGTTAGGGACCATTGGTTAAGAGTTGGGAAAAAAGGAGGGAGGGAGAGAAGAAACGTGACGGAGGGTGCAAGCGCGCGCGACTGTTTTTTTCAAAAACAGAAGAAAAAAATGACTGAGGAGAGAATCAAACAGCAGCAGCTCTGAGCAGTGGCAGTCTCTTTTTAAAAACAATGGGAAGAAGGAATGATGACAGACGTTAAAACTCGCCCGCCTTTCCCCGGTATACGCGACCTCTCGTCTCTTATTTATCTTTCGTTCCCTTTCCTTCTGTCGATCCTTCTCTCAAGGGCGTGCACGTTTTCTTCACTTGCTTGCCTTTCACTTCCTCCCACACTCGCTCGTATTCTTTCTGCCTCTCTCTCCTTCTCTCTTTTCGGTGTTATCCATCCCACTTCTTTTCTCGAAACTATATATAAATCTCGGGGTAAAATTTTAACCGTCTCTCCAGGAGTGTGGGATCATTCATCCTCCTCTTCTCCTCCTTCTCTTGCAGCTGCCGATGCTGCTGTTTACGCGGATGCGCTTGCTCATCTTGCCTCGGCGCCTGTCTCTGTTTCCACGCTCTTTCGCGCTCTCCTTTTCGTGTCCTACCTTCTACACTATTGTGGGGGTTCTCTTCTCTTCTTAACTTTTTTAAATGCTCTCGATTGCGTTTCTTGGATTTGGCGGTTTCCTCGTCAAAATGTTAATATCTAGCACACTGTCCTTTCCGTGGTCGCATAAGATGAAATAGTTTAACAAGATTACCACTAGTATAATATATTCTCTCTCCCTCCATATCTCTTTCATCTCTGTCAATTCAGTCTCTCACACCCTAATACAACCCCCCTCGGAACGTCTCCAGCTCAGCCTGCGGACTAAACCTCCCAATACCCTCAGTTATCTGATTCCTGAAACTATTAATCTCCGCCTCCCTCAACGACCGCTGCGTCTGGTTCTCTCTCTCCTCCTCCTCCTCCCTCTGCCTCTGCCTTAACGCCTCCGCGCTCTCTCTGTCTCGGAAATTGGTTTCCCTCCCTTGCTCCCTATAAACATTCTCCCTCACTGTTTCCCGACCCACGGGCATCGGGAACGATCTAGTATCCACATCTTCCGACGACATCCTCTCATATCCACCCTCTCTAAATCCCTGCTGCTGCTGCTGCTGCTGCTGCTGATGCTGTTGTTGAGGCTGTTGCGGCTGTTGTTGAAACTGTCCACGGTCGGTCGCGCCATTCATCGCCGTTCTCATGCTGCTGATCTCTCGCTGCACATAAGCCTTCAACGAATCCACCTCCTGCTGCGACGGGGCGGAAGAGGCGGCTTTGGAGCCTTGCTGCTGCATATGCATTCGCAATCCGTCGACCTGCTGCTGGAACTCTGCGCGCAATGCCTCGATTTCCTGCTCAGGGGAGACATAACTCAAGTCTTCTTTCCCGCCACCGACAATGGAGTGGCCAAGAAAGCCGTCTGCAGAGCCGGGGGCTCCGCCCTTCCGACGCGGCGTTCTGGGGGTGCGAGGGGTCGGGGGGTAGAAGAGATGGGGTTGGCTGTCGGGATCGGCGTAGACAAGGTTGTATTGCTGGGAGAAATTCTGGCCGATGATGGTGATGGGCAGGGCGAGGGATAGGAGGCCAAAGTACGCGATAAAACAGGAGGCAATCCGTCCGCCGGTGGTGGTGGGGAAGAGGGCGGCATTGCCGAGTGTGGTTGTATTCACGATATACCAATAGATGCCCATTATAATGGACGTAAACGGCGATTGTTCCAGGGCCGTGTTTCGTGCATTGGGTCTCAGGAAACCACCAGATGGAAACTCCAAAGTGACGCTATAAACCCCTCCTTCAAAGTAGTACATGATTGAGCCGAAAGTCACTGCCATGACCGTCGTCAAAAAGACGAAGATAAGCAAGGCAGGAAGGGAGGCGCGGAGCGTTCTGGAGATGATTGCACCAGCTTCCCTAAAACGCCGCCCTAGCTTGAAGATTAGCAGAAACCGCAGGAAGCGGAAAATGCGGAGGAAAGTATAGGATCCGCCGGCGAAGAGGGAGATGTAGTAGGGGACGATGGAGACAACGTCGATGATATTAAGGCCTGACGTCACATACTTGGTCACCTTCTGACAGGTTGACATACGGTAGTAGCGCGAGCGGTCCTTAAGGCGCCCGTCGATGGTGTACTCGAGGGAGCGAGGGAAGACCAGATCGACGGGCACAGGGGGCACGCAAAACACACGCAGTACGTAGTCGATGGTGAAGATAATGATGGTAATAAGCTCCAACATCCATGTAGTGCGGTTTTCCAGAGGTCGGCAGACGACTTCAGGACACACTGTGTCGGGTCCGGGGGTGCAGATTGGGTTCGCGCAAGAGGTCGGGTACCGTAAGACGGAAGGGACGGTGCTGCTGATGAAGGCGAGTGAGTTGAGAAGGATGCAGCCCACGAGAAAGATAGAGATGTACCATGCAAGCCGACTTGAGCGGGGATGCTCCAAGGTGACGAATGTCAGGACACGCATGGCATTGAATTGGTCGGAAAAGGTGCTGTCTTGGTAGGCCAGGACTTGCTTGGCTTCCCGCACGATCTTCCTGGACTGCTTCTCCTCGGTGCGATGAGCTTCACCAATCGTGATGTTCATACCTTTGCCGCTACTATTGTACGGTGGGGTGGACGCCTGCACCTCCGTGTGGCCTGCCATGGCTTGAGGTTTGGGCTAGGTAGCGGGCAAGGGAAGAGGGTGTTGCCGGCGCCTGAGGAGTGGTGGGGGTGAAAGGGATGGGGAATGGGGAATGGGGAGTGGGGAGTGGGGAGGCGTGTGGTTGGTAGGTGGATGATATTTTCGTGGCTGTGTGTAATCGTCTTATATAATGCTCTCCATCACTTAGTTGACGTGCCGGCCATTTCGATCCACCCGTGGCTAATGTATATGCTTGTGCTGGTGCATTTTTCGGGCTTGAACCACACACGATCCCTGAACGTCATCGTGTCAAATCCGCGCTCACGAAAATAGGCCCCGGGGGTGATCGTGGAAAGGCAACGACTGGTTGCTGAATGAGACAAGCACAACAAGAAAAGGGTGCATCACGAGAGCCACCCAGGTGGACAAGGACGCATATTCGCACAATTCAGGAAGAGCTCCAAGTTGCCGCTGCTCTTCAACGCAAGGAAGAGCGACGAGCAGCGACGCCATTAGTCTGGCGTATTTTGTACTTTCCTCGGCTGAAGCCAAAGCCACCGGTAGCATTAGAAGGTGTATAATGTACATATACTTGCGTGCGTCTGCGGTTCATTTGATTTTAGCGGAGACCAACTCAGTTGGGTGGCTAACAAGGGACGTGCATCCCTTGTGTGTGCGGGGATGCCATGACTGTTTTTTTTCGACAAACGGGAAATCGTCGATTTCCCTTCCGATCGGATGAGCGATGATGTTAATTGTGGGGCCTCTCTCAGATGACACGATCATGTTTATATTTCATGTTTGTTTTGCGCGTTAGCCGGAATCCAAGTGTGTTTCTTGACGACGAAGCCTACACACTCATACCGAATCCCCTTTCCCCGACCTCCCCACCCTCAAACCCGCGGCCCAGGTGCTACAGAACACACAGAACCGCCCCATTCTCGAGCTTTGGTTATGTGTCCTTCAGATGCCAGTGGATGCGTTTGTCTGGCTTTGCTCCTCGTAGCAATTGCCACAACAGCCGCCCCTGCGCCCTTATCTGGAGCGCCTGCCGAAAGCGATACCTCCAGCAGCATCCCGAATGTGCGCGGCGCTTCTCCCCCCGGATCGTCGTCACAGACACAGAAGCTGACATCGCAATCATCGCCTAAAGACATTGGCTGGACCTGGCCGTCGTGGGATAGCAGAAAAAACAATGCCAGCGGTACCGCCGCCAGCGCCATTACAGACAACGAGAACATTGATTATTCAGACTACACAAGAAAGAATGGTGCGGCAACCGCGCCCGCCGGAGAGTATCCCGCCTGTTTCATCCAAGCGTCCATGAACAAGGATGGCTTAATCTGCATGGCGGGCTCCGGCTGGCTGGCATTGACCCAGCTTTTACCCCCTCAATTGGGCTCGGGGGCGGAGGTCCGTGCTCCTGTCGATCCAAACAAGGAACTCCCCCGGCTCTTGGCCAAGATCCCTATGCCCTTGCCCGCAATTGTGCCAGCGGCACTAAGCAAGGCAGAGAGACCCACATACTACTTCATGTATCGAACCATTTTGAATTTTTACGCGGCTGTTGGCTTGGGCGGCGTGGGCGGCAGCGGCGCGATGCTGGACTTAGGTCTGCCGGCAGAATGGACCAATCAGAGGGAGTACACCTTGCAGAACACCAACAGCGTGATTGCCGGAGTCCTGCAGCAACAGGTGCCGTTTGCTGTGAGCTATACGAGAGGGGATGAAATGCTCGTGGTGGTGCGGGGTACGATTTATCCAGCAGAGTGGCAACGTGATTTTCAGTACCAGCATGCAAAGCCCTCCGAGACAGCGCCTTTCAAATTTCCGGGTAACGTGCACGCGGGTTTCTTTGCTGTTTTCAAAGATTTGGCAGAGCTGTTGATCGATGAGGAGATTAAGACACGCGCGCCTAAGAAGGTGACGTTTACAGGGCATTCCCTGGGGGGGTCGGTGGCGGCATTGCTAGCGTTCTACGCAAGTATGTTCGTCGCGACCACGGACTTAATTTCGTTCGGAGCCCCCAATGTGGGCGATGCAACGTTTTCTGAGGCTTTCAATGTCAGGGTGAACAATCGGCATTTGGCCTTTTCAGGGGTGGGCAGTCGCGAGGGTTCTTACTTGATTGGTGATTGGATCGCCCAGGTACCTTGTGGGGCGGTCACGACCTGCCCGCTGCTGACGGAGATGAGCTCAATAAATCTTGGTCAGCAACAGCAGCAGCAGCAGCAGCAGCAGCAGCAAGAGGTTCAGGTGCAGCAGGAAGAAGTGTCGTATGACTATACAGCTCTGGGCGGGGCAGTCCCATTTACGCCTGCGGATATGTTAAACAATTTGACATGGGCGACCCGCTCCGACGTGACGAGCTTTCGGTATTCACCCGTGGCGTCTCATGTGTGTAGTTATTTGTGTTTTACTGCTCCATCGGTGGGGGATGATTATAATCAATGTGTGTTTACGCTGGAGATGAGTGACGTGGATATGAATAAGCGATGTGTGATAAACTTGTAATTGAGGGAGGAAGGTAGGAAGAGGATGTTGAGAAGGGGTTGTGGCCTGAGAGTCGGAACAGCGGGAGTGTGCGTTCAGAGTACAAGTTGTCTTGTGCTTGTTTGTACACATTTCCAAGACCCTGCTCGGAGATGTACCTAGGTGGTTGGGCTACGTGTTGCATTGAGGAAAGTCAAAAAGTTAATTGGCTGAAAAGGAAAAGCGGAAAGTTTTCGACACTCTAAACAGTAACATACCGCGCGCAAAGCAAATGAAAAGGGTGACTATTGCTCTTTGGAAGCGATAGAGCACGCAAAGTTAAAAAAACTTAACGACGACGAAAAGTAAGAATGAACGAGAAGGTATACTCTCGCTCAGATAAAAATAAATCAATTTTACTTTTGTCCTTCCCTCCTCTCCTCCCTCTTTCTTTCCAAACTATGCCAGCGCCCCAATCTCATACTCGGCAATCACATCCCACACACTTACAGGGTGCTGCGGCCCGTGGAAGCCCTTACTAGAATCTTGGCCAACGAAATTCAATATCGCGTCGTCCCCCGGGTGGACATCCACGTACTCAGTCACGTCATAAACCTTCCCATCAACGACGATCCACGCATCCTCTCTCTTCTTATGCCTCGCAACCTGTTCCATCGTAAATCTCGGGATGACCTCCCATTTCTTCACTGTTGCCCGTCGAGGCTTTGGCGCGCGTGAGTTCACAAGCTCGGGCATCATCTCCTGGAAACACAACGCCAAAGCCTCTTCTTGCGTCCAGGCCGGCTCGTACCCCAACAGACGCTTCGCCTTCTCAATGCTATAATAATGGTGTGTTGTCAGGTACTGCACCCTAGACCGTGTGAATGTCGGTTGAAACACCACGCCAATCTTCCTCAAAATCGCGGCCAAGCCGTCCATCCCCCCTCCTATCACCGCCATGGCCCCCGCTGGCAGTCGCACACTCGGCGCTGCATACCCAAAACCCGTCAATACCTTTGCCAGAAAATCCCAAAAAGGCAAAGGCGCATCATTTGTGATAAAAAATGCCTGCCCGTCTACGCCTTTCACCACCCCTAGCTTCTCCGCGGCCAGCAAGTGGGCATGAGCAACGTTACCCACAAACGTGAAGTCAGCTACATTCTTCCCCTCCCCCAAGGCATACTTAGTCTTCCCTTTCCGCGCACTTTCCACAAGGACGGGAAAAAATTGCCGGTCACCAGGTCCGAAGATCCCATGGGGGCGAATGGCGGCGGTTAGCATGCCTTCTTGTCCGTTTGCTGCTAGGACCAACGCCTCTGCTTCGGCTTTTGTTTTGGTGTAAGAGTCAAGACTAGCGGTAGGGATAGGTGTAGCTTCATCCGCGCCTGCTTGATCTCTTCCCTCGTAGACGACACTGGCAGAAGAGGTAAACACAAAACGTTTGACCCCAGCGGCGGCGGAAGCTTGAAGGAGGTTTTGGGTGCCGGTCACGTTGACCGCATATTGGACAGCAGGAGGATGGGAGGCATGGGGAGCTGCCACATGATAGACAACCTCGATGCCTACCACGGCCTTGGCGACATCGACTGGATCGACTAGGTTGCCGACCACCATCTTGACGCGGGGTTCGTTTTGGAACCCCCCCGAGATGTCAAAGACGGTGACTTCGCAGCCTTGTTCGAGGAGCATTGAGACAATGCGCCGGCCCACAAAACCGTTCCCGCCAGTGACCATCGCTTTTTTAGGGAGCTTATACTTGAGGCGGCGGTGCAGAACCTCGTCGGGGACTTCGACAAGGATGGGGACAGGGGCCTTGGGGTCGAGCTTGATTGAGCAGGAGGAGGAGGAGGGCTGGTGTGTAGGAGGTCGGAGGGAAGAGGGGAGATGAGTATGGTAGGAGGAGCAAGCCTTTGATGTCCCAACCCTCTGATTGGCACAGCATAGACTACACATACCTTAACAACCATCAACAGGGCGAGCAGTACGACTGCCATGACGACCATCACGGCCGAAGTCGAGAAAGACTCGGCGTCAAATAAGGGAAGCATCGCGTAGCTGACGGGCATTCGGAATAGGAAGGCAGAAAGGTGGCTAATGTTGGTTCGCACGTGTCGTCGTTTGTGTGTATCAAGGAAGGAGGGGCTGTGTGCTGGTGAAAAAAAAGAAAAAAAAGGGCAAGTGTGTGAGTGGGTTGGTGCCTGGTGGGTGTAATGCATTGCTTTCAGCCAGAAGCTCTTCGACCTATTTTTGTGAGATGGAACACCGACCCTCAGAGTTCGAGCCACAAAAAGCAAACGCAACGAGACCCACATCCTGGACACTACCTTCCTTTTTCTTTTAAGCTTTTGATACACGATTCTTTTGACTTTTGTCCAGTACGTACAACATCTTTGTTCCCTGGTCACAGTGCCCACAACCGATCCCGCCAAGACAAACCTCCCCCCATCTCCACCCTTTTACCCCTCCTCCTCCCCGCCTCCGCCAAATCATAAACAGATATCTCTGGGTACGGTCTCTGCCCACCAAACGCCTTACTAAACATCCATTGGAATGCCGGGCGCATCAACTCGTCCAGAGCCACAGTGACCAGGGCACAGGCCGCAAGCATGTAAATAGCGCGAAAGGCAAACAACATCACATACGGGGCGGATGGAAAAATAAAGTGTGAGAAAGACCTCCACAGGACCATAGTTCGCAAACCCATCCATTTCAAGCAAAAAAGAGGTGCGTACAATGGCCTTCCAAGCTTGAGGAGCACGCGAAGGAAGAACGGGATCGACCAGCGGTAGAGGTCGTTGCTTTCCAGCCAGGGGGTCTCGGCGAGGGTCACATGGCCCGTGGCTAGGTGATAGGCGAGGCGAGTAGTCAATGCATGGAAGGGGAAAGGGTGGCGCAGTCGAAAGAATCGAGTAAGAACGACAATATCGGGATTGGTCGCTGGATTTTCGATGACTTTCTGCATGTGAGTAAGTGGGGCAGTTGTGGAGGAGAAGGGGGAGGTAGAGGAAGAGGAAGGAAAGGAGGGAGGTGTCCCTTTCACGGTTTGTGTTTCGATGAACTCCCTTTGTTCTGCTGACGTCCAGCGCCACCAGGGTCCTGACTCTATTTCAATGAGGCCATCGGGTGTTGGGGATTTATGGCCCATTTTGAGGAAGCGCTGCAGAGTCGTGATGGAGGAGGAGGAGGAGGGGGGGGGGGTCCGCTTGAATGCTTCGAGAAAGACGGTACCGTGCTCGTTATGCAAAATATCGCTTTTGTTCAAGATTGCGGAAAGATTGATGGAGATGCCTCCTTCCTGTTAAGTATTTGGCTTTAAGTTATCGAATCGTGGAAAGCTGACCTCTTAACATTGCTACCTACCATCAAACGCTTCCAATCGTCCTGGAATTCAATGGGTGCTTGAGAGACACCGCCCGTACCAGTATCTTTCCTGGTGCTGCTTATAGAGCTTCTATAGCAGATGATTTGTGGATGCTTTATGACGGTATAGGAAAGGTGAGCGGGGAGGAGGAGGACGCACTACTCCCTCTAACTTACGTACCGCTCCATAATGCCGTCGCCACCAGGTTTCCAATCGTCCGGGTTGGAATCCCGCTCTCCTGCTCGACACGGTGGGAGTGATGGCAATGAAGACGCGCTTGGTGGTGTGGGGGTGGAAGGCAAATACAGTAATCGTAGAGAAGAGGAGGAGCAGGAAGACAGACCTTGACGTGGGTAGCCCCCTGGGGATTGAAGTGCTGCAAGCACGAGACATTTTTGTGCGCATTTAATAGGTACCCGGGGACAACTGGCCCACACTAATATGAATGAAAATCAGGTTGCCAATGAGCATTATAAGTGTACTTTTGATTGATTGATTGATTGATTGATTGATTGATTGTAAGTGTGTGACAAGCCTTTGTCAACCTCCCCGCCCATACCATATCCACAGCCGACCACACAAAACCACTCGGCAAGATCAAGCTTCCCCTTTCCCACATGGTGCTCTACGTGGTGGGTCTAGGCCTGGGGGACGAGGATGACATCACGGTGCGTGGGCTCAAGGCTGTCCAACGGAGCAAGGTAGTCTTTCTGGAGGCCTACACTTCCGTACTTGGCGCTCCCAAGGAGCGCTTGGAAACTGCCTTCGGAAAGAGCATCGTTGTGGCGGACCGTGCCATGGTAGAGAGCGAAGCAGAGCGCATTTATCTGCCGGCCAAGGACACGGATGTGTGCTTCTTGGTCGTAGGCGACCCGCTCTGCGCCACCACTCACACGGACATAATCCTACGTGCGAAAGAGGCCGGCATTCCCGTAGAAGTCGTACACAACGCCTCGGTCATGGGAGCTGTCGCCTCATGCGGTTTGCAACTCTACAGTTTTGGATACACGGTCTCGATCCCCTTGTTTGAGGGGGAATGGCGGCCCGACTCGTTTTATTCGAAAATTGCCTACAACCGAGCTGGAGGCATGCACACCTTGTGCCTCCTCGACATCAAAATGAAGGAGCCCGACTACGAACAAATGATGCGTGGGCGTGTCCAATATCTCCCACCACGGTTCATGACGGTTAACGTAGCGATTGAGCAGCTGCTGGCAGTGGAGGTCACGAAGGACGAAGGGGTGCTGTTACTGGAGACGCCTGCAGTTGGATTAGCGCGATTGGGGCAGCCGACGCAGCAGATCGTGGCAGGAACATTGGGCGAACTGTTGGAGGTGGATTTTGGGAGGCCATTACATTCGTTGGTGATCTGTGGCGAGCAGCATCCCTGTGAAGTTGAGCTGTTGCAATTTTTCCATGTCACCAGAGGTGAGTGAGAGGGCATGGTGAAAGCTTTACTTCTGTCGTCCTGGGTCATTCTTCTGAATCTTCGAGTCAAACATAATTAATGCTTTTGGCCTCTTTGCATCGATGTAACTTCCTGATGTCACATGTATTGATCATGCTCTCTTACCTTCTTCTCCTCCCCTTTTTCCCTCCTACCTACCCTCCCTCCCTAGGCGGGTGGAACAAGTACGTCAAACCAGTTGAGGACGCCAGCAGCAGCAGTGATGAAGAAGACGAGACACAGCAGCAAGATGATGAGTAGCGAAATGGGGCAGTAGAGCGGATCGGTCAGTAGTAATTTAAAATCAGAATATAAATAGAGTTGGAAAGAGTGAGATGACAAGAAGTAAACAAAAGCATCCCCGCAGCTGAAGCAGTAGAGGTAGTACCAGTGGCAGCAGCCCCAAATGGCAGTGTCTTCGTTCGAAGTGGAGGGGAAGAGTTTATTTTTCTTTGTCTCGACCCGCCTCGCTTTCTCTAATCGTTGTTCTGTTGGTTTCCCTCTCGTGAGCTTCGTATGAGCTTCGTATTGATGCTTTATCTTTCTCGCTTGCCCACGTCCCGCGCGCAGAGGGATCTTAACCCAATTTTATTTCCGGGTATTGGCCCTGACTTTTTCTCTCCCACACTCAATCCTAATTCTCCATACATACCCACAACAACACACACGCAGACGCCCTAAAAAACAATTCAACTTTTGTCTTTTTCTATTCTCATATTTCGACAGTCAACTCTCCTCTTCCTCCTCCCTCCCTCCATCGCTCCCTCCCTCGCCTCATCCTTGCTAATCCTAACACGACAAATGCGACTCACCCCCCCCCTGTTTCCTCCTTATGAGGGGGGAGATTTCTCCCTTCTTCTGCACTCTGCTCGCGCGACCCCATTCGGGTGCTTGGTCTCAGACACAATGTCTCGGTCTCGAGTGCGAAGTCTGCAGTATCACACCACAAGAGTGCCATGCAAACCCGGGGTTTAAAATAGTAGAATAATACACATGCCGCCTGCGCCAGTGGCTTTTCTTCCTCCTCCTCCACCTCCTCCTCCTCCTGCAGCAGTAGCAGCAGCAGCATATATTACACAGGTAGAAAGGAGAAGCCCGGGAAGGAACATTCTTCCTTCTCTTCTCCCCTACATTTATCCCCCTTTCCAAATTTAGTTCTCGATTTTCCTCAGCACATCGTCTTCAGGCCTTCCTTTGTAGTACGTCACCTGCGGGTAAAATCTGCCCATCCGATGCTGAACAAATCCAGGCATGAAGCATTCCATCGCCGCCTCCTTGCTACAGCAATACCTCTCCATCTTTGTATAGTCTGCTCCCCGCATCGCCTCCTCCTCCTTCTCCCTCCCCTCTTCCCCCTCCCTCCGGGGGCCCACCTGGCCCGGCCCACAAATTTCCGGCACGATATCCACCACCCCCGCCGACGGCCTCAACACATGCCCTTCCTCCCTCTCGTCCTCCCGTGTCCCAACCCCCTCCAGGCCCAAAACCTGACTCTGTGCCATCACTTGCCTATACAACAACCCTGGGTATTCCACTGTTCGTCCTCCAAACAAACTCGCCCCCCACTTCATAATCACCCCACCCTCCTCTCGGACCTGCTTGGGGTAGGGTGTTCCAACACCAATCTCAGTCTCGGGAGGAACAACCCAAATGATATATTTCCCATCCCATTCTTCGTTGTCTTTCAGTGCAAGCCGCCGACGGTAATGGTTGATGATTTCAGTATCTGCCACCGTGGCATGGTTGCGGAAGGGGATCGTCCGGTGCACGGCAGACAAAGACACGTAGCGCACGTCGTAGTCGCTCGCGTTTGCGACATAGGGAGGGGAGTACAAGGAACCAGGGACTCGGGGTAGCCTCCCTTCGATTCTGGCCCACAAGAAGGGAGGGGAGGAGGAGGATTCGTTGTGACCAACAACGACAGAATGCCGAGGCTCAGCGACCGACCCAACGTAATTAGCATCTTTACTGGCGAATTTACCCTCCCGATCCGCGTACTTGGGCAGAAAGAAGTTGTTCGCCCGGTTGGGGGCCACAGAGGGATGACCCGCGAAGGGTGGGGGAGGGGCGGGCCAAACCTCGGAAAGGTAGGCCAGGAGCTTAAAGCCTTTTCGCCGACGGTACTGACAGAAGGGGAGCTCTTCCCACGTGTTCCCGTCGTGCAGGTGGGCACGTTTGATGTATAACCGTGGAGGTGGGGCCCATCCCCATTCGAATGCCAGCTCTTTCCCGTAAGGGGGCAGATGACCCCAAGGGGATTGGAGGGGGCCCTGGAGGGCTTCCTCCACGTAGATCCGGAAAAACACGTCAAACTGCCCCGAGCGCACGCCATTGGGGAGGGCACGGAGTTCATTGGTGTAATTTTGGTCGCCGTGTCCGGTGATGTAGATGGTGTACCCGCCTTGCTTTTCCCCGAGCTGGGCCGCGGTTAGGTTCGCGTAGCAGTTGGGGCCGTTGTCGTCGGGGATGATATCAACATCACGCAAGCTCTGATGTGACATGAGTGTGTTCAAATCATAGGTCTGATAGGACGCATATCGGGCATAAGGGAACGAGTCGGCAACAAGTTTAAATTCGTCGCCTTCATTCATTTGCATCTGCATCACATGGTATAGCGAGCGCATGTCAGGAAAAGCCACGTTCCATGCGTCATGATTCCCAACGAAACGCCAAGCACAGTAGGGGGGATTGAATAGAGCGGGGCCCGTCTTTCGCTGTAAGCGTTTGATGAGCCAGGCGACCCCAGCTAGGGTCACCATCCAGAGTAGCTGGGAGCGGCGTACTAATGACCGGGGGCTGTGGGGGCTGCTGACCGTGCTGCTGCCGTAGCTGCTCCGTTTGTTGCTACTCCTGCTGCTGCTACTGCGCCCGCTGCTGCTACTACTGCTGCCGCCGTTGCTGCTCCTTGAACCAACATTGACTTCATCGTTGACGATCAAGGGCCGCGCCACCATTGTTGTGAAGGATCAAAGGGGAGATGGGCAAGGCCCGTACACGTTTCAAGAGCCGCTCTGTTTTGTTCCGCCGCTAAAATGCGCCTGCCTCGTCGTCGCACCGCCACCGTCGTCGTCACCCGTGATCCAAACAGTCTAGCTGTGTGTATTGAGGAGGGAAGTCGTCAAGGGTACAAAGCCATATATAGAAAGCATTCGCGTTTCTTCTGCGGCATCGCGTCGCTCTGATCGAATCGCTGATGAATTCTAGGGATCAAACCAATCGAAGCCCCCAAGGCCTGTGTCATAGATTTCACGCATGTCTCGGAAGCAAGCTTGACATGCTGGACAATTCATAGGCGAGGCCGGTGGATGAATAAGTGAGCAAGAGTTTGAACGGAGATGACCTCCGAGGAGTTCGTCATCACGTTGATTCCGAGTCCCCAGCCTTCTGGGCAGAAGCTGGGCGATTACTAAGAGGCGCCGAGAAATGGCGAGTGCCGTTTCTTTACAGCTGATCGGCGTCCCTGTGCTCGAGAGCTGTATGCATTGCTCTCTGGAATAACATTAATAGTGAGAGCTTTGCGAGCGTCATGACGTGAACGCGTTCATGCCTTCTGCAAAAGTAAACGTATTTTATTTTTGCGAAAATTTACGAGATCACGAAAGGATTGTTTCTAGTGCAACGGCGTCTCCATCCCATACTTTTATGTGGCTGCATAAATGAGATGGACCTGCTACGTCTAATCGGCAGCACTTATGAGAGAGGAAGAAGAACGAGATGGGGGGGGAGGTCGAGCGCCCTTTGTCGGGCACAAAAAAGGAAACACAAACACGAGACGCTTCCTGTGTATGTTCCTTTCCACTCCATATGAATAAAGACGGTGTGTTTTGATTTCGCCCCCGCTTTTATTTGACGCGGTCTCCACGTCGACAATCCCTCTCTCTCTCCCCTCCCATACCTTCCCTACATTCCCACACCAAAAAAACTTGATCTCAAATAACACATCCTATGGATAGACACGTAAATTTCTCCCCTTCTGTGACGTCAATCATCTCTGTTTCCCTCTGTTCTTTTCCTCCACTCTACAAGCCTGCCGCCTTAGACCTGCACTGCTGCTGCGCTTAGACCGTCGTGGGCGGATCGCCACGACCACCGCCCTCGCTCTTGCCGCCCATGTTGTGATTGATGAATGTTCCCACCTGTACATGTATAAAGGGAGGTGTATTGTTAGCCACGACCCAGATAGCCCGGCCTTGTCCTCCCTCCCTCGCTCTCTCTAGACTCACCTTCTTCACAATCGGCTTGCCCTCATCCACCACATGCTTCGTCGTTGTCTTGATCGCATCTCCAGCCTTCTCCAATGCCGGCTTAGTCTTCTCGGCTAAACTCTCCACCGCGCCCGATACGCGCCTGGAAGGGATGGAGGCAGGAAGGGAGGGATAGCGGGCGAAAAGGAAGGAAGACAGAGTGAGATTCGAATCTATCTTGAGTGTTCGACAAGACACAACGATAGACAAAAAATGTACGTACCTCCCAACTGCTTCCAGTCCAGGTTTGGCCGCTTCTGCCGACTGGTGCAGCTTCTCCCCGACCACCTTTCCACCCTCCACGACTGCACCCACCAGCGGCTTGGAGGCCTCACGGACTTTCGCCATCGTCTCCGATTCCTGCATCTGCGTCAGGCCTTTTTTCGCTTGCGACCACCCGGAGGTAAACAGCCCCTTGGCGACGCTTAGCCCGTTGGCCAGACTGTCGGTGGGAATGACGTTTTGGCTGCTGTTGTGCTGCTGGAGGGATGCAAAGAAAGGGGGAGAGGTGGGTTAGGACGGAAGGTTGTCGGAGAGACCGTGGCCTTTCTCGCGGGGTATTACCACGGGGGAGAAAGGAGGGTAATGTAAAAGGGGGGGGGGGGACCGAAAAATCGGCTACAGCTCCGTCCTTCGAAGCTTGCAGTTCTGTCTTCCAAAGCACTTTCGTGTCGCTAAAAAGAGGCGTGTGCTTTCCCCTTCTTAAGCTGCCACTGGTGCTTATTCGGCACTGCCATTCCATGCTTTCCTCATTCTCGTTGTTTCCAATCGAGGTCATCGGACAGCCTTCTCGACTCTAACTGAATCTGTCTGACACAAATGATCACTGAGTGGCCTTTCGCACATCTTACAACAATTAGCATGGTACGATGCATCCTCCATGCTGTGAATTCGGCGCCGTGGATGCAGCATGTAGCATGATATCATACTACATCACCAAATGCCTATGTCTGTCAAACATCTTTGCACCAGCATGAACACATGCGAGGCATTTGCACTACCAGTCACCCTCGACATTTCCGCCCTTGACTCACTGTGCCCTCCTCCTCCTCGGCAGCCGCCGCTGCCATGGCCGCGTTTGCATTAGAGGCTGTATGTCATTTGAAAGAACGAGGGTTATGGTGCGTGAGAGGTTGAGTGCTTGCTGTTTAAGGGCACAGACAGGGGCAACTAAACGGAACATGGCCAAGCGGGTTGTCGTCAACTTACCATCGTTGTCCGTAACATCGTGCAAGCTGCCGGTGCTGTTGCCAGAATCCGACAGAGTGTGCTCTTCCATGGACATGCTGCTTGTGTGGGTGGCTGCGGTGGTGCGAGAAAGTGGGTGTGGGTGTATCGAAGTGCATGAATGATAAAGAAATGAAAATCACTTCGAGCGAGCGCTTCTTCAAGAAGTTCCTTCTGAATCCTGGATAATTAAGTTGATACTAAATTTCTCCACCACAGACGAAGCCAATTTACACCAAGAAGCTTTACCGCACAAGGTCCTGCAAGGATCAGTGGAAGTTTGGTGCGGTTGATCGTGTGCTTGACTGCGCCGGAAATAAGCCTCGTGGGGAAGTGTAGACTTCTGGCAACGCAAAACAACAACTCCCTTACCGAGCAATAACAACCTTCCACCTATCTCCTCCTTTCTCACACACGCGCACACACCAAATAGACAATCTGTTCAACACGAAGACAAAGCAACTGGATTAACAATGAGCGAGAGCAACGCCGCGCCGGCCTCTGAACCGTCTGCGCCTGCAGAGCCTGCGGAGGACCCTAGCGAGGTTATTCGGTTCTTGACACATCTAAGCCCTACATACGCGGAGCCTGCGAAGGTATGCAGGAGAAGAATTTCTGGAGTTGAAAGAATGGTGGTCGTATGCAGGAGAAGAGAGTCTGGAGTAAAAAGAGCGTTGGTCGGCGTGGAGAGGGGCGAGAAGTGGATGGTCAGGCACCTCGTGTAGCGGCAGAGAGGGCGGAGGCTGGTAGTAAGCCATGACGAAGGAACAAGCTGGGTCGCGGGAGTCTTAGCAAGCCGCACGAATCATGAATATTTACTTTCCATTCTTATCCGCACAGACATTGGTGGCGGGTGGGGTGGAGACCGTGGCAGATTTGGCGGGGCTGGATTATCAAGACTTGAGCAAATATGATATTTCCCGGGAAATTCGGGACAAGCTGGGTCGCGTGGTGAGTGAGGCGGAAGGGGTAAAGGGATGAAAAGATGATAAAAGTGATGAGTGGAATAAAGGGGAAAGAAGCGCGTTCGCCATGGACGGCTTTGTTGGGCTGCGTGATAGATAATGTTTTGTCGAAGGAGATAGAGACTGCGGCCAAGACTCCGTGGGTTAGGTAAGCATAATGAGCAGTTCTTCCCTCCCCCCCTCCGTCCTTCCCCGTCCCACATACTGATGTGTCATTTCTTTTTAATTTACCCAGTTTCATAAACTGAAAACACACGTGAACATACTCCGGCTAGTTAGCTTCCCATGCCCCCACCCTCGCAAGGGTGGGCTGAGATGAGTGCGGGCGAAGTTGTTTACTCCGGAGGAGAACAAGATGCGTCTTCCCCCTCTTTTCTTCTTCGAAGGAAGAAAGGGAGGCACGACTCGGTCGAACTCGCATAAGCACCCTGGGATTAATTTCCTCATTCCAGGGCCGCTTGTTTAGTTGGAGCACATAGGTTTCTTTTTATGGAGAGTCTTTCCCCTTGAATTTTACTCAACCTTGCCGTCCTCCCTCCTTTTTAATGCATTCGGATAACCGGTGTATCAACCAGAGCGATTTATCAGATTTAGGGCACTATCCTCTACAGCTGCATCATAAACAACATTAGCATTCCTTACTCAATTTTTCCCTTCACCCTCCCTCCCTCCCCCCCTTGCCAGTTGGACAAATTGCGTGTTAACGGCACTATCTTTATCTCTGGGCTCAGTCCCTCAACAACTGAAGCCGAGATTGCGGAATACTTCGGCCAGATTGGTATTGTCAAGAAGATGAAGCAAAAGCGAGGGTAAGAGAAAATGATATTGAGCGCGTGCGTTGCTTTGGGTGAAGAGATGTACCACCTCCCCATCCTTTCCTCCTTCCCTTTTTTTATCCCCCCCTTCTCCCTACTTCTTGATCCAGATGTTCGACAAAAACAATCTGTACCGGGGCGGGCCATGCGAAGGCCCAAAACGATTTGACGTGACCCACGAAGATGAATATTCCACCTTCTCTTCCATTCTCAGTCACCCCTCTCTCCCTCCCACCCACCCTCCCTCCCTCCTTATTTTCTTAGCTACCCGGACCAATGGCCTTACAAAATCAAAATGTACCGCGACGAATCGGGTAAAAGCAAAGGCGAATGCGTGCTCACGTACGAAGAGCCTAATTCTGCCCATGCTTCGATCTCATTTTTCCACGGCACGGAACTGGCTGGGAAGACGTTGAAGGTGAGTATGGTGTCATACGGGGAGGATGAGGAGGGAGGAAGTGGAGGAGGGTACTCCGGAGGAGGGGGGGGTTACGGTGGTGGAGGAGGGGGATACGGAGGAGGGAGGGGCGGAGGGGGTGGGTATGGAGGAGGGCGAGGAGGGGGAGGAGGTGGCTATGGAAGGGACGACCGAGGAGGAGGTGGAGGATATAGGGGTGGCGGAGGAGGAAGGGGAGGGGGAGGAGGGTACGGAGGAGGTTACGGAAGGTACGATGATAGGGGCGGACGTAGGGGCGACAGGCGCGACCGGCCGTATTAAATACACACAACAGCCTTTTTACGGAAAAAGGTCGAGTAAATGAGCACGCTATACAAGATATTTACGAAAGAACCAATCAGAAAGGAAGGGGGAAAAGGGGATACATTCAACACTCAACAACTTACGTGACACGGATCTCTCGCCCTTGAAGAACTTCTTGCTCAAATATTTGGCCGTTTGTTAAATGGTACGTTTTCCCGAGGAGGGGGAGGTATCAATAATTCAGAGTCCGCTTGTGTCTGCGCGTACAGACCTGCACCAAGATGACAAGTGCTCCTGTACAACCTTAGAAGTGCCTGATAACATATTGTTCCATCAAGGTCCTCATCATGCGGCTGGTTGATAGCTTCGACTCTTCGTGGGAAGTCACCCTTTTTGCCTTAGCTTGCTATTATCAATACACACTTCGCCAAGCATCTCATCATGCCCCACTGCATTTGTATATTCAACTGTTTCGAACTTTTGTAGTTAATCTCGCACCTTTCATCGGGCAACCCCCGCACTCACATTGCAATAACATCAACAGCCAAGCACCAGCACGAACAGCGCCGGCAACAAACATGGCACCCGTCGAACGAGGCGCAGAAGAGACCAAGGCCGAGCAGCACATGGCTTACAATGTCCACCCTTTTGAAGTGGAGGAGGGCACTTCGGAGGTCTTCAAAGCCGAGAAACAACCGAGGAAGCGTAATAGGAAGTTTGCATGTTGTGCAATTTGCGTGTCCTCGTTCTTAATTCTCGGCATCCTGGCCGCTATCTTCTACCCCAGGGTACCGCGTGTATCACTGTATAGCTCAAGCCTTCTGGAGATCGATGGTTTTACTGGTAAGCGGGCGGGGGATGCAGAAGTTGTCGCCCCGGCTTTGGAGTTGGACCATCTTAGCACCTTTTCTTTTTCTTGTGCTCCTTAGATTATAAGGCACAAAACACTCTACCTGCCGCAGGATAAGCCATTATTTATAATGCCTACCATGGGATTTGGACATTCTAAAATTTTGTTTTTCCACATCCCTCACCATGACCTCTTCCCACCTCAATCAACCCGACGATAGGCGCCACGGCCAATTTCGTCATCAAGGTTGAGAACAACAATTTTTATACATTAGCCTTCCAAGACCTCGTGGCAGATGTGCATGACTTCGATGGCATTAAAATCGGTACCATCACAAGGCCTGAGCGATTTAAAGTGGAGGCTCGCTCGTCGGGATTGGTGACTACCACAGGCGTGTTCCGCACTTCATTACCACAGATTGGTTTGGTTGGACTGAATTGCCTTTCTAATGAGCTCGAGACCCAGGTCGACATCCGGGCAACGGTAGACTTGCGATTGTTCAGGGGTACGCGGCGAATTCCATTTACCACCAACGAAAGAGTGCCATGCAGTGTAACAAACATCGGAGGGGGAAGCGGTGCAGGTGATGCTCGTGGTGCTCCTGTGCCCGCTTCCCCACTGGCTCCCATTACGCGTACCGGAGGTTGGCGCGGTTCAGAGGGTATGCCTGCGCCCGCTACCCCTGTAGCTCCTGTTGCCAGTGCCGCTGCTCCCCCTCCTCCTTCTCCTGTCCGTGCAGCTCCACGCGCACAACCTCCTGCCGCTCCAGTCGCCGAAGTGACTGCACACCCCCCACCCCCCCCCCCCCACAACACGCCTCCCCCCCCCCCCACGCCCTTCCCCTCCCCCCCCTGCCCC
>Ga0160419_100208_pt1 | contig 42059 bp, 33 predicted proteins | sample CelAP2metagpilot_2_FD_108196 | JGI IMG/M metagenome (GOLD analysis project Ga0160419, IMG submission 108196) | Phycosphere-associated microbial communities from Cellana algal ponds in Kailua-Kona, Hawaii, USA - Cellana AP2-4-25 metagenome pilot ...
TATCAAATTGCAGCGAGCTTTTTGTTGTTGATCGGAATCTTGATTAGTGGGTTTTTGATCTATGATATCAAGCGAGAAGGACCATTCATTGCTGCTCCCATGGAGCAGGAACTGACAAAGATAAACTTACACTACACCGCAACAATTAATCATTATAGAAAACGGCTTGAACAGCACCCGGGCCTGTCGAGGAACGACAAGGAGGACTTTTTGAGATTTCTCAATAGGCTGGATCTGGAATATAATGAATTGAAGGCAGAGCTGCAGAACAACGTCAATAATGAAAGGGTGCTGGAGGCACTTGTACAAAACCAGAAAATACGAATCGAACTCATTGAGAACTTCTTAAGTCAGATTAAGAGGTCCACTAAAGAAAAAGAAAATTATGAAGGCTATAGTCTATAACCTATGGGTATTGTCCATACTGCTTTTTTGTCATTTGGCATATGGACAGAAAGCGAGTACCAAACAATGGGAGAAATCGTTCACCGTACCCAAATCACAACGACTCTTTCTGGAAAACCAGCATGGGGATATCCTTGTACGGGGATGGGAGAGAGATGAAGCTTTAATCAAGGTGAGCATCTCCATCGATAGTAAGAATGGGAGTAGGCCTAGAACCCTACTTGATCAGGTGGAAATAAAGGAAGAGCAGATACCTGAAGGGGTAAAGATTATTTCATCGGTCCAAGAAGTTAAAAAGGGATTTTGGGATAAATACATTAGCTCCGGAAATAGAAACGCTATGGATATTATCCATTTGAAGATAGATTATGAGGTCTATGTTCCCAAAGACTTGGCATTGGATATCCAGAATAGGTTTGGAGACCTGATTGTTGATGGATGGAACGGAGAGTTGGCCGCAGTGATAGGGCACGGTGATATTTGGGTCAACAATCATCTGGAACAAGCTTGGTTCACCCTTGAGTATGGGACCTTAAAGACCAAGTCCTTGGGACAATCAATTGTGAAAGTAGCCAACGGTGAAGTCGATATGGACAATGTGGAAGCTCTGGAATTGCACAGTGAAGGCTCGGAAATCAGACTCAGGCAAATATCAAGATTGATCATGACCTCTGACAAGGATGAGGTCAAGATGGACAAGGTGGGTACCCTTAAAATAAAGTCTAAATTTTCAAGAATGGCGGTGGATACCCTCTCCCATACAATGGACGTGTCCATGAAATTGTCTGAGTTAAAGGTAAAGCGGATCAGCGATCCGGAATTACAAATATCGATTGATCAAGAGTCATCGGACATTCACCTCAATGTTTCTGGAGTTTCATTTGCGTTCCAAGCAATATTGACCGAAGGTCTTTTGCGGATTCCAAAATCCTTTAAGAATATTCAGAGCGAGGTTCTGGATGAAAAGAAGAGAATACGTGAAGTCCATGCGGTTTATGGCGCTCCCCATACTGGAAGGATGTCCATTAAGGGAGACAAGGGTATTGTCATTCTTTCAGAAAACTGATTTCACTTAAAGCATATGAGATATCAAGAACAATCAAAACAATATTTGGATAAATAAATCCAAAGTGTTGCTACCTATCCATTAAAATCGAACAGTATGATACATCAAAAAGCAATTTACTTAAGCATTCTTGTAGTGATGGGCCAAGGGCTCATCGCACAAAATGAAGAAGATTACATCGAATTCAATGACCGTTACAATGTGGTACATGGTGTCTATATGGGCCTTACGACCCACTACGGTGAAATTGATAATGAAAACTCCTATATGATGGGGTTGAAGGCAGCATATGTTGCGGATAAAAAACTTGAAATGGGATTGATAGCAGTCGTCTTTTATTCGGAACAGGATGAATTTGGTTTGGATGCCAATGAATTTGATGTCTATGGGGGATATGGAGGTCTGCATTTCGAGCCCATTCTTTTCAGACATTCCAAGTTCAGCCTATCGTTTCCACTATTGATAGGGGGCGGTACCGTGGGGTACGGCAAGGATGATTTTGCTGGACGGGATGCCACCTATGCTGGAGATGATAAAAATTGGCCTACTTTTTTTATAGCGGAACCAGGGGTCAATGTACTTTTTAATTTTTCCAGATACCTCCAATTGGAAATAGGGGGGAGATATCGCCTCTCAAGTAAGTTTGATATGCTTCCTGGCAGTCCAGTTGACCTCAATGGCTACTCTTTTGGTATTGGGGTTAAAGTTGGAGTGTTCAATCTGGGGAGGAACCGGTATAAAAACAATTTATAATTCAAAGTCAATGATCAAGAATCAATCAAATAAAACAGGCGGTCTATTTCAACAACCTATAAGAACGGAACATGTCTATCAACAAGACAACATAGTATATGTAAAAGAGGAACTGGTTCTACCGGATGTTCAAGTAGTGCAGGAACAATGGTCCCCGATCAATTTTTATTGGAAGTCCGATTTCGAATTAAAAGAGAATTTAATTAACCATTTTAAAATTTAATACAAATGAGAAAAAGAATAATTTATGTATGGAGTGTTGTAGTACTTGCCTTTGGGATAAGTTCCTGTGATGAAGAAACCTTGGAGGCTTCCGAGCAAGTATCGGAAAAAACATATTCGTTTACCGGTTTCAATGGTATAAATGTAACAAGCGCATTTAAGGTCTTTATCTCTTTTTCAGATGTGGAAGAAGAAAAAATAGTGGTCGAAGCAAGCGATAATTTACAAGATAAGATCATCGTGGAACAGGATGGAGGTATTTTGAATTTTGACCTAGAGAAAAATACGGGTATCAGGGGTGATATCGTGTTGAATGTGCACATTGCTACACCAAACCTTGAGCTTTTGAATGTTTCAGGGGTGTCAGAAGTGATGTTTGAGAACACGCTCCTGACCGAATCATTTGAAATGAATGTATCCGATTCCGGTAATGTTCAGGGACCAATTGATGTCGAATCCATGAGGCTGGATCTTCAAGGGACGTCGGACGTGAATTTTTATGGACAAGTCAATACCCTGCGGGCAAAGCTAAATACCAGTAGCGATCTTAAGGATTATGATCTTCAGGTGGAGCACCTTGAAATAGAACTGGGAGGTTTAAGTGAAACGTATGTAACGGTCAACGGTTCATTACGTGTTGAAGCTTCAGGAACAAGTAGAATGAATTATAAGGGCGATCCGGACGTCGTACAACAAAGCGTATCAGGCTTGGCCAAGGTAATTAAGAACGATTAATCGCGGGAATGTATGGATGGCATTGGATATTTTCTTACTAAAACTTATCGTTTTCAAGATTGTTAAACATCGTTAAAATAGGGTTCTGATTTGTGCACATACGTCCAATAGGACGATTGGAAGCACTTGTAACCCTAGTTTTACATTCATAATCATTAATCCACCAAGTAAAATATCAATAGACTCCACCATCATGAAAAAAAGAGTATTACGTTTGGTTTCGATATGGTTTATGGTCCCGATCGGTTTATGTTGGGGTCAAAAGACCGTTTCAGTAGATAGGAAAGCTTGGTTGGAGGATCTGGAATTTTTGGAACAAAGTGTTGCCAAGATATTTCCGGATTTTGAATCCGCCCCAGAATCTGAGCTTTTTTTACAGGAACTTGGTAGATTAAGAGGTGATTTGGATTCCCTTTCTCGAAAGGAGATTGTATATGGCATTCAAAAGGCCTTAGCTTTCCTAAAGGATGAAGGATGTAATATCCTGCCTTTTCAAGAGGTTTTGGAAACAAAGATTTTGCCTGTTTCCTTATATCCCTTCCAAGATGGCTGGTATATCTGTGATGCAAAGAACAAAGCACTGGTTGGACAACGTGTATTGGGTATGGACGGAAGATCCATCGATGATGTTTATGAAATGATGATGCCGTATTTGAGCGCAGACAATGAACATTATCAAGAGCGATTGTTTGCAGTTTATGGCATCCTCCCGGATTTGTTGAGAAGCGCTGGTGTGGCAGGCCCTGATTCAGGTGTGGAACTGCAGCTGTCGGGAAATCGGAATGTTTTCATAGAAGCTGGCCCATTGTCTCAATATACCAGTCTGAATAGAGGATTGCCCAATGATGGCTATTTTCAGTTGAAACAAAAGAATCATGAAAATGAGAATTACTGGTTGGAGTATGTCCCGAACAGTGAAGCCATGTATATCCAATTTCAGCAAATCTCCAATAATGGGGAAGGGCCTTCATTCAAAAAGTTTGTTGGCTTCATAGCGGAAGGGATAAAAACGGGAAAGGCAAAAAAAATCATATTGGATTTGAGATATGGCGGTGGAGGCAATGGGTTCAAGCTAAAGTCATTTACTGATATGCTTCGTGATTCGGAGCAAATTAATCAGGATGGGAACCTGATCGTACTTACGAGCAGGGCCACTAGAGGAACCTTGTTGGAACTTGCCTCCATTTTAACCTTGAACACCCAAGCGGTCATAATTGGTGAGCCTACGGGTGAGGGGCCCAATACCGTTGGGGATATTAAAATCGCTCAAATGCCCAATTCAAAGATCAATGTGTCAGTGACAAAGGTTTTTTGGCTCACTAGCTGGGATTTCGATAAACGCACTACTTTGGAGCCCCATGTCGAAGTGGAATTTACTTCTCAGAATTTTTATAAAAATGAAGACCCATGGTTGGAAGCTGCAATGTCATATGTAGGGGGGCGGCAATTATCAATCAAGGATGTGGGTCTTAAGGAAAAGTTATCAGGAACCTATAATGTTCAGGGAAGGAAGATCACCATAGGTGTGGATGAAGGTCGGTTCAAAATGCAAATGGATAGAAAAATGAAGAGCTTTTTTGAATTGGAAGCTGGCCTACTCGATGGCGGTGAAGGTATTTTGGAAACCACTATACACGGGGTCAACCTATATTATCAAAAGGACGATTCGGATAATGTTGAGCTGCAATACCTTGATTGGATGGGTACAAAGCTTGATATCGGAACTAAATAGAATAACATCAACATCAAAAAACTATCGGTCATGTATTATTTCTTTCCCAAGAACCTGGTCCATTAACTAAGAGCAGGGTCATCCTTTGAATTAGGATAACGTAAACACACTAATGAAGAACTCCAATCTACGGGTTTTATCCAGATACTTTAGTAGGTGCTATCTATCGCTATAGCATCATGTGATCATGGGATAGACATTGGTTTATGTGAAAGGCAGATGGATTAGAGAGTTTAGTAATCGTCCTTACCGCTGCATTTATTGTTTTGTTGATTATATGATCAAGTAAGTGTTATAACAATGTACTGAAAATGAACATTTGGCAAATTTTTATTCTTTTACTTTCTTTTCAACTGGGATTATTGGCCTTGGGCCTTTTCTTTCTAAAAAAACATGGTCTCCCATATAGCAATAGGATTCTTTCACTTTTTCTTGTATTATCTGGTTATGGCATTGTGTCCATATCGCTTCCCGCGAACTACAGCACTTATACATCAATTATCAGGTATGATATGGTGGCGATTACTTTTTATGGCCCACTATTTTTCTTTTACATCAGGAATATAACGACCATGGAGAGGGTAACCATTGATGATGTGAGACACTTTTTTCCCGTATTTTTTGTGCTGGTATTCTACGGCATCCAAACCGTACTTAAAACGAGTCCATGGACAGAAATGATCGATGACAAATTTCTTGGAACAGGAATAAAGGTGCTGCTATCCTTATTGATGTTGGGCTATGCTTATGGCGTCCAATTGAAGTTGGTCAAACAAGTTTGTTTTGATGCATCCACCCTCAAATGGCTTTATACGTTGAATGGTTTATTTGTTCTTTTTGCAACTACCTTATTGGTTACAGAATGGTTACTCGTGCTCAATACGAAACCATCCGCAGTTCACATATTCTTGTTCTTGGGCATGTTGCCATTACTGGTTTTATGGACGTATTTCAGTATTGCCATATCTGGTTCGATGTCGAAAAGGATTTTATGTTCATCCCAAGGTGGAATGGAGCCCAAAAATTCCAGCTTGCCCGCAAGTTTTGCCCACGAATTACAGGTTGAGCTCAAGGCTATGATGGAAACAAAAAAGCCTTACTTGGATGCCGACTTGCAATTGGATGACATTGCTCGGATGATGAACATATCTAGACATCATGCCTCTCAATTGATCAACGACTATTGTCATCAAAATTTTCATCAATTTGTAAACCGATATCGGGTAGAAGATGCTAAATCTTTATTGTTAGATTCGAACAGGGATTTCGGCATCGAGGAAGTAGCTTTCCAAAGTGGGTTTAATAATAGGGTTTCATTTTATCGGACGTTTAAAAAATTTGAGGGAGTGTCCCCAACAGAATTCCGAAATGAGTTGCTGATCGCTAAGAAATAACCCGGAATGCCCAGAATGGATATTATCCCGTCCCGATTTTTTGTCCCTGTATGGAATTCAAATGCAATAAGTCGTTCACAGTTTGTGAAATTTTAATTTCCACATACCATGGTTTTACCTTCCTTTTATTGAATTATAGCCAGCAAGATCCGCTTTCCCAATAGTTGTTTTGTGTAGGGCTTATAGGCGTTATTTTTACTGCTAATTATCCTGCTGTTGCCTAAAGTGCTTGGGTTTTCTTATCCATGTTACAATGTGTAAAATGTTGTGTTACAGTTTATAAGGATTTACCAAAATCCCTTCCCAATCCCTTTTTTTTGATTCCACAATTGCAAAAGGGCTGGACTGGGAATACATCACATTTTATAAAGGAACAAATTACATCCATAAAGCACTGTTCTCATTTATTGAATGATTTTTTGATTAGTCACCATAGATGATTTCCCTGGTCCTCCCTTCTCAATTAAACTAATTCAAAATTAATGTTAACAAAAACGAGATTTATGAAATTTAGAATTCGATGCTATGTGGCCATCGCAGCATTCTTCTTATGTCTAGGGCTGCAAGCACAGGAAAAAACGGTGTCAGGTCTAGTGACCGATACCTCAAATCAGCCCCTGCCAGGGGTTTCCGTGGTCGTTGTAGGGACCACCACGGGTACACAGACCGATTTTGACGGTAACTATTCCATTGCGGTAAGTACGGGTGATGTACTGCGCTTTAGTTATCTAGGGCAGCGGACCGTCGAAAGAACGGTAGGGGCTTCCATCACAATTAATGTACAAATGGAAGAGGATGCCCAGGCCCTAGAAGAGGTAATCGTAACGGCCTATGGCACCAGTACCAAGGAAGCCTTTACGGGTTCCGCCAGTGTTGTTGGGGCCGAGGAACTGTCCATTAGGAACGTGACTTCCCCGGTAGCGGCCATCGAAGGTCGTGCGACAGGGGTACAGTTCACTTCGGCACAAGGTCCAGGGACTTCCCCTGGCATTGTTATCCGTGGTGTAGGGACCCTGAACGGAGACACCGATCCCTTATACATCGTGGACGGGGTACAGTACGAAGGGGAACTTAATACGATCAATCAAGAAGATATTGAATCCTTTACCATTCTCAAGGATGCAGCTTCAACGTCCCTATACGGTTCAAGGGCTGCCAATGGGGTTGTAATCATTACCACAAAGAGTGGTAGAAGAGGGGGTATTCAAGTTAATGCCTCCATGCAATATGGGTTGGTGGATACTTCCGTTCCGTTCTACCCTGAACTTTCCCCTGGAGATTATTACGAGACCATGTGGGAAGCCTTGAAAAATTCAAGTGCCGGTGGTGGTGATCCTGCTTTTGCCTCGGCGAACATTTACAATGCCTTGGGATATAATCCGTTCAATGTACCCAATGATCAAATTGTAGGTACGGATGGTCAATTGAATCCCAATGCCAATGTGATTTACAACAGCCTTGATTGGTACGATGTATTGTCGAGGACAGGCGTACGTCAAAATTACAACGTGAATGTTTCAGGTGGTGGGGACGACCACAAAGTGTTCTTCTCCGCTTCTTATCTGGATGAGGAAAGTTATGTAGTGACTTCAGGTTTTGACCGTTTGACCGCACGTTTGAACGCAGAGTTCGACGTAAACGATAAATTGACCATTGGAGGTAGCGCCAATTTAGCAATCACCGAAGCTGTGGCACCACGATCTGCAGGAGCAAATAGTATTGCCAACCCATTTGGTTTTGCCAAGAATATCGGTTCCATATATCCCGTTTATGTGAACGACTTACAAGGGAATATTGTACGGGACGCCAATGGGAATCGCGTATTTGACAGTGGTGAGGGCTTCCCAGAGTATAATATCGGTTCCAGACCCATCAGTCAGGGACGTCATGCGCTTCAGGAACTATTACTGAACGATATGCGAAATAGAGACAACACCTATGGTTTCCGATTCTTTGCCGAACAAGAGATTATCGATGGCTTAAGCCTTCGATTGAACTACGGTAGAGATATCAATGAGGGCCTGACAAAGCAGTACGAAAATGCATTGATAGGGGATGCCCAGCCTGATGGTCGATATAGGGAAGTACGAAGTAGGAGACAGGTGGAGAACTTCAACCAAATCCTTACCTATAACAAGAGCTTTGGAGATCACAACCTCGACATAACAGCAGGTCACGAAAGCTTTGACAGGACCTTCTCTTCAAACAACGGCATGTCTATTTTACAGGCAGCCAGTGGCATCTATGAATTCGATAATTTTTCCAGTATTGTAGCACTTGGAGGGTCCACCACGCGTAAAAGTATTGAAGGCTATTTCTCTAGGGTCAACTATAACTATAAGAACAAGTACTATATCAGTGGATCCGTTCGACGTGATGGTTCCTCGGTATTCGATGCCGATACCCGTTGGGGTACCTTCTATTCCGTTGGTGGTTCTTGGAGAATTGATCAAGAAAGTTTCTTGCAGGATTCCAGTGTGATCAACCAATTGAAATTAAGGGCTTCTTACGGTGAAGTAGGCAACGATGATCTTTTGGACTTCTTTTTGTCACAGGCCAGATTTTCCCTCACCTCCAACGCAGGTGACCCTGCCATCATATACACGGACATAGGTAACCCCAATCTACAGTGGGAGACCATCGAGAACTTTGATGTTGCCTTAGAGTTCACCTTGTTCAACAACTTCTTGGACGGTTCCGTGGAATACTATAAGAGAAATTCCTCCGATCTATTGTACAATCTGCCCATAGCACCAAGTAATGGTCTGAACGAGGTTCCCGTGAACGTTGGGGATATGTTCAACTCCGGTTGGGAGATGGCATTGACGGCCAACTTGTTTGACAAGTCTGATTTTCGATGGAACGTAACCTTGCAGGCCTCGACCTTCAAGAACGAAATCACCAGCTTGCCTTCTCCATTTGTGGAAGACGAACAACGATGGGATGTGGGACGTTCAAGGTTTGATTTCTACTTATTGCGAACCGCGGGTGTTGATCCAGAAACCGGGGACCAATTGTTCCTTCAGTATGAATTGGACGACAACGGAAACAGTGTTCCCGTGTTGGATGCCAATGGTGACATCGCCACGACCAGCGACTGGCAGGATACCGAGCGTGCCTATACAGGTGAGAGCTCCATCCCTGACCTATTGGGATCTATTGCCAACAGCATCAGCTACAAAGGATTCTCATTTGATTTCTTGATCAACTACGGTATCGGCGGTAGCGTGTTGGACAATGGATACGCTGCCATGATGCACAGCGGTAATTATGGTAGCTCCTTGCACCCTGACATTTTGAGGGCATGGAGACAACCTGGTGACATCACCGATGTTCCACGAATGGAAAACGGTAACCCTAACTTGGTGAGAAGACAATCCGAACGTTTCTTGACGGATGCCTCATTCTGGGCACTGCGCAACGTGAACTTCGGCTACACTTTCGACAGCAAGATCGCCAACCAACTTGGCCTTGACCAGTTAAGGATTTCCCTTACCGGTGAAAACCTATACACCCAGAGCGAGCGAAAAGGACTCAACCCACAGTTCAACCTAGCAGGTACAGGGGAAGGGAATGATTTTAATCCTGCAAGAATTATTTCATTGGGATTGAACGTAACTTTTTAAAAAAAATCAAATGATGTTAAGAAAAATTAATATACTGTTACTGGCCTTCCTAGGGATCGCCATAACTTCATGCGACGACGACTTTTTGGAAACAACGCCAACGGATGCCATTTCTGCCTCCGATGCGTTAGCCAATGAAGACAACATGCAGCTGATATTGAACGGGCTGCACCGTGGACTGTTCTCACAATCACAGGCCATATTCCCTGGGGGTGATGATTCAAGGGCGAACAATCACTATTGGGTGCCACTGGGTGATAATCTTACAGGTGGGTTGATACATTCTGCCAATGCCAATAATCTGGGGTGGAGAACGGAGATGCAGTGGAACTCCCATACCGATCAAACGTCATTGACCTGCGAGTTGTTGTGGTACCACAGGTACAACATCATCTTGGGGGCCAACCTCCTCATCAACAGGGGAACCGACGGTACTTTAGTGGAATCTCCACAGTTGAACGAGATTTTGGGGCAGGCCTACACCTATAGGGCCTATGCCTACCTTTCTTTGGTGCAGCACTACGCCAAAGGATATTTGATCGGGAATCCGGCAAGCGACCCAGGGGTGCCATTGTTGTTCTCTTCGGAGTCTCCCTTTACCAGTCAGCCAAGATCTACCGTTCAGGAAATCTACGACCAGATCGAGGCAGATCTAGCTACTGCCATAGAGCGCTTTGAAGAAGGTTCGGGAAGACCAAGCGGTGGACCTGAGACCAAGTCCCAATTGAATATTGATGTGGCCTACGGTCTATTGGCACGTACGGCACTTTCAAAAGGTGACTGGCAAACAGCTGCCGACGCCGCCGTTATGGCCCGCCAGAACTATCCATTGATGGGGGAGGACGATTGGAAGTCAGGTTTCAACTCCAATAATCTTTCCGAGGTCATCTGGGGTAGCAATGTGATTACAGCGGAGACCACTTATTTTAGATCATATTTTTACTTGACCACAAATACCTTCAACGGTAGCCAGATCAGGAACAACCCAAAGATTGCCGATAGAAGATTGGTGGATGCCATCCCTGAAACGGATTACAGAAAGGATGTATTCCTTTCAGATGCGCCGAACACCAATAGTTCCGCAGCTAACAACCAAGGAGGGCTTGATCCCAATACCGGTCTGCCGAGGGACCCCAATTATGCGAATGACCTAGAGGGCTATTTTGCAAAAAGAGCTGAGATCAATGCAACTTACGGTATCAATAATGCCTTTAACCAGCATCCGTATATGCACTTTAAGTTGAAGAATGCCAATCCCGGTTCGACGGACCCTGACGATATTATTTATATGCGTGCTTCTGAAATGTACCTTATAGAAGCAGAGGCCAAGGCGATGATGAACGACATCCCTGGTGCACAGGAAGCTTTAAGACCACTGGGCGAAGAACGTGACAGTGCTTACGACGTAACCATCTACAACACCCAAGAGTCCATGATGGAGCACATCAAGTTCCAGAGAAGATTGGAACTTTGGGGCGAAGGTTTTGGTTACACCGACCACATCAGATGGGATGAGGGCATCGACCATGCTGCCAATGGTGGTTCAGGGGCCTCTCCCGTGCTCTATCAAGAGGCGTACCAAGTGGAACGTCCATCGGTGAACGACGATTGGATATTCAAAATTCCACAGGCGGAGTTGGATGCCAATCCGAATTTGTCGCCGTCCGATCAAAATTGATAACAATTCATTTTATACCCTATTGGTTTCTACATTAGTGTTGGAAGAAACTAATTCAAGTGTTTAGTTTGTTAGCGAACCCTCCATCCCTGTATGGAGGGTTTTTTTATTGGTTGCTACACTTTGCAGGCATTCGGTTTAACAAGACATCAGCTCTCATGAATTGTCTTTTCTTGGCGGGCAGCTTGTTAAATAACATTAAACTAGGTCCGGATTTCGGTAATTGCAGAAATCAGGTCGATTCCGTGCGGATTTCATAATAGGTTTGTTCAAAACAATGAGGTCAACAGTTTCCTCCTAACAAATTGGTCGTTCATTCTAAAATTGACCTACCGTTTCGTGGTCTGACAAATCCCAATTTATATGAAGAGAACCATCGTATTGCTTTTACTGTTCCTACTGGTGTTCGAGTGGTCTGCGGCCCAAAGGGATTCCGTACTGGTATGTGATGTGAAATTTAAAACACCAAAGTTTGACAACGGTCATGCAGGAAGTGGATTTTTATTAAAGTATAAAAATCAAATATATGCGTGTACTGCAAAACACGTGTTGTTCTTTGCCAAGACCGATGCCATGAAAACCATAAGTTTTGGAGATGATTTGGAGTCATGGTCATTTGTGTCAAAAACTGATCCGGAAATTAGGATTTCGGCGGGTAAGCTTATCAACGAAGATGGTACAGAGACCTTGGCCATGCCGCCCAATGGAGATTGGTTGGTCTTTGGTACCCATACAGAAGTTCCAAGCGGAATCCATCTTTTTGAAATAAGAACCAACGTATTAAAAGTAGGGGAACGGCTTTATTTTATGGGATATCCCTATGGAAGCAACCATCCGATGAAAGTCGAAGGAAGTTTTAAGGGATATACGGAAACCGGAAATTTAAGTCTGGATGTGCCAAAGGGGACCTACAATGGCTGCAGTGGAGGTCCCGTTTTTGATGATCAGGGCCAATTGGTCGGCTTGGTCTCCTTGGGATACATTGACCAAAAAACGGATACCATGGTATTTGAGCCAGCTTCTACTGAATATTTTAAGAAAATCATAGACAATAGTTCATTTAGAATGGATAATCCATGAAAAGTACACAACACCATTATCTCATGAAAAGGGTTTATGTAACCATATGTTTCATGGTGAACAACGAGAACCTTTTTGCCCAAATGAAATTTGAGCATATCGAGGATGGCAGTATGTCAGAAAGGCAGTATTTTGATCAAAACCATAAGGAGATTAACATTGGATCATAGAGCTATCATACAAAAGGGATTATGGAGCATTTTTGCATTTTTATGTATCGGGGTGAGCTTATATCCGATCAAGTATTTCATTGGGGCCAAAAATGTTGGTTTGCTGGCGACGAAATCGCCGGAATTGTTGTTGGACAGCCTTTGGAACACTGGATTTTATGGCCATATCGTTTTTGGTGGAATCGCATTACTTGTGGGATGGGCACAGTTTAGTAAACGGTTTCGGACAAAAAGAATCAAGCTCCACAGAATTTTGGGAAAGGTGTATAGTGTTTCATCCGTGATCAGTGCATTGTGTGGTATTGGTATTGCCTTTTCGGCTACCGGCGGGGGTGTAGCACAAATGGGATTCATCTCACTGGGGATTATTTGGTTCGCGACAACTATTGTTGCTTATCGATACATCAAGAAAGGGGCTGTGATAAAGCACCAGACCTTCATGTTCTACAGTTATGCAGCTTGCTTTGCAGCGGTTACTTTGCGCGTATGGTTGCCCATATTATTGGTGTTCATGGATGACTTTATGGTCGCTTATCGGATAGTTGCTTGGTTGTGTTGGGTACCCAATCTTTTGTTTGCATGGTATATGATTCATTCGATGGCCAGAAAAAGAACAATTCATGGCATTTGAATTAAAATGAAAATGACACGATGGGGGATTGGAACATAGGGAAATCCAAAAAGAAGTCATGGGAATTGGAAAAAAATCAGCACTTTATTTTTCTCAACCTATGCCGGAGAATGAATTTTACTCTAATATGACGGGTCAAGGTAATTTATACTTTACCATGACGCCACATGGTTCAGAGAATGGGGATGTTTATGTTTCCAGATTGGTAAATGGAGCATATACTGCACCAAAACCAATGAGGTCATCCATAAATTCAGAGGCCAATGAAGGGGGTGTCCATGTAGCGCCGGATGAAACCTATATAATTTTCGCTAGTTTCGACAGGAGAGAATGTTTAGGTAAATCTGATTTGTATATTAGTCTTAAAATGGAAGATGATACTTGGTCCCAGCCTATCTGGACGGGACGGGAAATGAAAGCGGAAGGTTTTGACGGCAGTCCGTCCATGACCCGGGATGGAAGGTTCCTTATAGAATTTGCAGTTTATGTATGATCAGGGCTTCTATTCAATTGTGCTGAGACGCTATCAATAGTACTTATGATGGATTTAATTACAATCGTTGGTTCTGGTTTTGGGTTGGTGGCCATTTTTTTGGCCCTGTTCTTCCTTTTTCAAAAGAAGTTCCAAAATGATGGTTATTTATATTTATATGGATGCCTTATCGTTTTGGGGCTTGAATTGTTGTACAAAGTGTTGATTCTAAGTAGAGCCATATTTGATATACCTTGGGTATATATTCCTGGGCGCCTCCACAACCTATTGGTGTACCCCTTGTTATTGCTGTTCTTTAGTTCTATTACGAATCTCAATCCACGTTTCAGGCGTTGGTATCGATTTGTTTTATATGGGTTTGGTTTGTATGCCCTTTATGTATTCCTTCATGTCTTGACCATTCCATCCCAAAGTAAAATGGAAATGCTTCAGTTGTTCTATCAGGATAAAAGGCCAGGACCGTATAATTATTGGAGAAACCCCATAAGTTTACTCAAATCCACTTTGATTCCTTTGGCCTTTTTGAGTGTTATAGGGATTCAATTTTATAGGTTCCGTAAAGGCACTTCGGATAGGCCATCCGTACGCTTGTTAAACCTTTTGTCCCTAATTATTATCGTCTATTTCCTGTTCAATCAGTTTTCCAACTCCATCTATAGGATGGTTCATGACGTATCGGGTTATTCCATGGTCGAATGGCCGGTCGATATTGGCTTTTTATCTTTCTTGATACTGCTTTTCTCCATTTTGGCCCTTATGGTCAATACGGGAAGTGTATTGTTTCCAACGGCCAAATATTCCCGAAGCTCATTGTCAAGCGCTTCCTATAGGGTAATTGTCGATAAGGCTAAACGGATAATTGAGGATGATTTATTATATAAAAAGGAAAGTCTCAGCTTATCCGAACTTTCCGCATTGATCGGTACCAATCCAAAATACCTTTCGCAGTCCATAAATGCCAAACTCGATTGTAATTTTGTGGATTTTGTAAATGGCTACAGGGTGGAGGAGGCAAAGCGATTGATGTTAAATCCGGCCAACAGATCATTTACCCTGGAAGCTATTGGTAGCTTGGCAGGCTTCACATCCAAATCCGGTTTTTTTAGAGCTTTTAAAAAGGCGACCGGGATGACCCCTAACCAATTTTTGACCTCAAGAACTGGTATCAATTCTTGAATTGGGTCTTGATAGGGGGGCTTAAAGTAAAATAGCTGTTGTTTTGTTCCGAATTTCGTGTACTCAACTATAAAATTGAAGTTACATGAAAAGATTTTTTTTAACAACCATAATGGGTCTCCTATTGTTTTCTACTGCTAAGGGAATGACAAAAGAGGCTGTGTTTGTACCGACCGTTTATTATTATTCTACGGTTGCATTTGTAGAAACTCCTTTGAACTATCTAAACGGGAGCATTCCATTGACGGAAGAAGAGGCACTCCAACGCAATCATTATCGCTTTTCGTACGATGCATTGCACCGATTGGTTTCGGTAGCTTTTTATAATGGCCAAAACCCAAGAAGCCCAAATCATACGGCCAATCTTTTTACCTTGGCACACCGTATGGAATTCACCTATGAGCCGGACGAAGAGAAAATAACCTTTTACGGTACCAATGGGGAACAAATCAATGTGTTGGGCGACTGTAGGGAATTTGTCTATTCCTTGGATGATAAGGGGTATAGGAAATCCTTGATATTCATAGATGGAGTTGGCCAACAAGTTGAAAACGATTGGGGGATTGTTAGGTATGAGTGGAACTATTTGGCGGATGGAAGTGTCATTGAAGACCGTTTCAATAGGAAAGGGGAGTCGGTTGCAATTCGGCCGGGCTTTGAATTTTACAGGTTAAGGCTGTACTTCAATCCTTTAGGCCATATAGCTCTGATGCAAAATATTGATAGCGATGGGAATCTTGTAGAAAACAGTTCAGGAGCATCCCAAGACCGGATTACGACCAATGCGGATGGGAATTTTGTAAAATGGGAGGTGTTGGATAACGACTCTGCCTTGGAAAAGGGGAACGGACCTGATGTGGCCATTGGTATCCAAGAGTTTAATGAATATGGTTATGAAGTCGCCTTGGAACATCGGGATGAGCATAACAAACTCATTTATAACAACTATGGAATCTGTAAAAGTAAAACGAGTTTTGACCGATTTGGGAACATCATCGAAAGAAGATTTTATGACGAGGAAAACAACCCTTCCCGACATACCAAGGCTGGTTACCATATGTTGAAGATCCAATGGGATACTTCGGGCAATCAAAGGGATTCCTTATCCTATTATGATATGGATGGTACTCCAATCGAACACCGGACACGGGGTTATCATAAAGTAAGGTATAGCTATAATGGGGATGATTTTCTTGAGCAGATCAGTTATCTGGACAGAAATGGGCATCTGGTCAATAGAAAGGACAATGGTGCTGCCTATATCAAATATGCGTACGATGCAAAGGGGCAGCGGTCAGGAGTTGCTTTGTATGATGTGGATGGGAATGTAATTCGCTAGTAAGATGAAGAAAGTGCAAGGATTTTTTGTATGGACCGTTGTTCTCTTAATCTATAATCCGGTCATGGGACAGGATACCCTTAAAAGGCAACTGGATGATATATTGGAAGGATATAGTGCGAAGAGCCAGTTTAGTGGAGCTGTATTGGTGGCGAAGAAAGGAACGGTATTGTATGAGAATGCTTTCGGAATGGCTGACTGGGAAAACCAGGTGTCGAATAAAGTAGATACCAAGTTTTTAATTGGATCAGCAACAAAGTCATTCACGGCCATTGCCATAATGCAGGCCAGCGAGGATGGATTGTTGGAAGTGCATGAGCCGCTCTCTACTTACATTCCTGAACTGAACCAGGAGCTTGGACAATTGACTTTGCATGTTTTGATGAAAAACTCTTCGGGATTGCCTGTTCACCTCAATCGGATTACGGAGCTGGAACATCGGGATATTTCAAGCCAAGAACTTATTTCGTTGTACAATTCCGTTCCGCTTTCCTTTGTTCCTGGAACACGATACGAATACTCCAACCTCAATTATCAATTGGCGGCCTTGGTCTTGGAGCGGGTTACCCAAACTCCCTATAAGGACTATTTGGAAAATCATATTTTCAAACCTCTAAAAATGAAACATACGGGAGTTGAGCGAACCCATTCAAAATCAACGGACAAGGCGTTGGGTCACGATTTGGTATCAGGAAAGTTTATCAGGGCCGATGAAAATTATATGGCCTATGCCAAAGGGGGAGGTGATATGTATTCCAATGTCAGTGATATATTCAAATGGGATAGAGCCCTATATGCTACTGTCTTGGTGGACGCAAACAGTAAACAACAACTGTTTGATGGTACTCCCGGCACCTTTGGTGGCTATGGCTATGGTTTTAAGGTAAAGTCATATGATCGAAATGAAGGCAGGGATGGTCCAGGTAAACTTGTCCGGCATGGAGGTTCCATGTACGGATATATCTGTAACATCCATCGGTATTTGAATGACGAGGTCTTGATTGTTGTTTTGGGGAACATAAGACCCTATCCTACTATGGAGATCACGGTTGCCATTGAAGAAGTACTTCGATCAAAGGGATTTTTTTAGATGGTACATTTAACCGTTTGGGCTTATGGTTGCCCCAAAAGAAAACAATTAGAACCATGTGACTTGGACGGGGATACTTTTCCTGGTTGATAAGGATCTTTTCGAAAATAGAAGATTTTGACCAAGGACCCACAGATTTTTTAGTGTGTTTATACTATGCACTCTACCTATCCTGTGTTGTAATCATGGGTATTGTAGCCTTTTTTCAAAGGGGGAACCGTTTATTACAATAGGAGTTTGATCCCCCTAATGGGTTTGTTATCCCGTTTTCGTCTCGCATTGATTGATATCTTTTGTACCTATAATTATGGAATTTGTAGACTATGGGAAATGGAATTGATCCATGTTTTCTTGGAGTAATGTTACAAACGATAAAATAGGATGTTACGTATTATAATTGTTTACCAAAGCGGTGGAAGAATGTGCTTCTTTTGTACAAGATATTGTTAAGGGATGGGCAGAGATTTACATCCTCTTTCATTAAGAGACATTTATTTTATCCATTAATTTTGTTCTCATTGATTGATTTTTTGAATTAGCCCTTGGATGGTACGCTCTAGCCCACCCTTTTTATTGACCTCATATTATATGGCCCAAAATTGTCATTTGCAGAGATGAGGCCATATACATTGTGTTGCGTTCCAAAATGGATTTACTTGAAGCTATTTTTGGCATTGAGACCAGCGTATGGAAAGAGCTATTGTTTTACTATTATTTCTGTTGCTCAACACCGTAGGTGCAATGGCACAGGTTGTAAGCTTGAATTGGGTAAAGGTTAGACTGAATATTAACCGATTTAATCACCATTACCTCCAATGATACCAATTCTAAAATATGTGCGGAATTACTTTCTTATGGTATAATGACACTGGATTACAGAAAGGAAAGATTTTATTTTCAGAGGGATTCCCATATAAAGGATACTTCCAATTCCGAATTTGGTTTTACCGCTACGGTCGAGGGTGAAAAAGCAGTCATCCGATTTGTTTCGGACGAGTCACTGAAAGATAAAATCCATCATGGTGATGAAATCTTGGAAGTAAATGGAATACCTGTGGGGTTATGTGGATTTCTTGCCAGTAAAAAGGATAGGGAACGTTCGGATACCCTTGAATTAAAGTTCAAAGCCCGTAACGGGACCGACACTTTTAAAATCACCTTGAAAAGCTTATGAGGATTGATTAATATCGTTTTTCGGCAAAATAACAAGGCACCAATAGCGTATAACCTAATACGGATTTTCTTCCATATTCTTGGATTTCAATGATAATTGAACCTTGCTATCAATATTGTAATTGTTTCAAAGTCCTATTTGTTATTATAAACTAGGCTTACTGAAGTCATTTACCCTTTACTTTTCATGTAACAAATGTTGGACTTCAACCGCGGTTAAAGGATTAATGTCTAAACGAATTGCCCCTAGTGATGATTTTAACGACGTACTCGAGGCAGGGGTCAAAACCTTGCTTCCATTCCTTTGAACTGGGTTGTATATAAATTTCAGGTGCAATCCAATTACGTTCATCGTAGGGAATCGGGCTTTGCCAAAATGATTTCGAGGCATACGCTTTCAATCCTGAATGCGGTAAACTAATTTCATTGTCATCACCAACATGGCTTGGTTTACCTCCGCTAGGTTCTCCAATAAAGGTGGTCTCCGTATATTGGTCCAGTTGGGTTGACAATAACATTGCCGCAGAAAAGGTCATATTGCCAATTATGGTAAATAATTTACCGGGTTCATTGATCTTATCTGATTTTATGATACTTCTCAAAAAATCTTTGTTCAATTTTCCGCTTCCTCCCAGATTGAACCTTAAATCCAGAACAAGGGCTTTGACCTCATTATAGTCGATAAATCTTAACAGATCTTCTCCAAATTCGTGGAATGACTTTTCTTTTTCGTTACCAATTTCATTTATTTGGCAATACACGATTTGTGAATCGGATAAATATGTGAACCAATATTTGTTATCAAGCCTGGATAAAAACAAGGGTGGATTGATGGACTCATCCATGGATACCCATCCCTCATTTGTTTTTCTGGTCAAGAAGCTATCTGGTGAAAAAGCTTGATGTACAACCGACATCCTGGTTTCATTGCCGTATTGATCAAGGTAACCGATAACGGATTTGTTATGATCGGTAGCCAATCCAAATGCCATCAAAATTTCAGGCAATGTGGCATAAAATAAACTGGACCTTCTTTTCATTATTTTATTCTCCGCTATGGCCACAGTGGATGCCATTTCCAGTATTTTTTCAATGGGAATGCCATTAATGGATGTAATTTTCTTACCGAGTAAACTCTTATATGAAGGTAATGTCTGTTTGATAAAGATTCCATCACTGAACTCATAAAGTTCAATTGGTATTTGATGAAATTGATTTTTACCAGAAAATGGAGGCATAATATACGAATGGCCAATGCCAATTTCGTTCATCATCTTCATTAACCTTACAATGACCTCATAATCCTTCAATTGAGCTACTCGATCGATCAATGTTTCAAAATCGGTATCCCATTTTGATTCTGGATAATAATCATACAACCTATAGTGGGTCAGCTCAACTTGACTTTTTAAGAATTGTATGTCTTCATTCCATTGGTCCAATCTTGCAATGGTACCCGTGGTGTCAGGTATGACGAGTTTCTTAAAGGATGCCAAACTCCGCAGTGGGTCTAACTCCTTATCCAATAACAGTCGATTCTCTCTATTGTTCAATCCATGGCCAATCGCTAATTTTAAATGGATGAGTGCCTTGTCCATGTCTCCTAGGAAAGCATAATTTACTCCAATAGTGTAATTGGATTCTGCTAGATTGCTACCGCACTCAATGGCCCTCTTCAAGGATTCAATTGATTCCTTGTAATTATCCCGATGCTTTTCAATTAAGCCCAATCTATACCAATAGATGCCATTATAAGGATTTTCACTGGTGATCTTGGTATAAAGATCAAAGGCCTTTTCCCATTTATGGTCATGAAAAAAATAATTTGCGTGGGATATGGTATCAGGTGATTGGGCGTTGAGGTCAACACTTGACCATACCATTATGATCATAACTTTGATCCAATTGTGATAACTTTTCATTTTTTGAATAGTGTATTTTGATGCTCTTGGGGAGATCGGAGGTTTTCCAACCATGTTGAGTACTTAGAAGCCCTAGTCCATTGAAGTGAAAATCTGTTTTAAACGGATGATACATTCAATGGGAATCGATAAATCAGAGGATGGCTTTAGTGAAAAACAAATAGGTTTTATTTGTAGTCTTCAACCATCCTCACAGAGTTATCGAGCAGGAAAATTGTAACACAAATTACTTTCCTAGAAATCCATAGAAAATATCCAGTTCCAAAGTTTTTAAGTGGTTCTTCCTTTTAATAATAAGTTTTCCGTCGTTCACGGAAGCGTCTAGACCGGCTGGATGTAAATAGGTTTCTATGGGGAACTTTGCAGTTCCATAGATATATGAGTCAAAAAAGGAAGATTGGTCCTCTCCACTCAAATCAGACAATCGTTGACACACTTCATCCATATCATATTGTTCTTCTGACCCCCCATATTTTTGGTAAAATGCCCTCATCAACATATCCAAACTTTTGGTATTGTTCGTTGCATTCCGAATAAGGATGTCTTGTGCCATCCCTACAAACATTCCACCTCCATATACCAAGCCCCAATGATCGTGTTTGGCCTCACCGTCCGACATCGCCAATGTGCCAACCCCATCATCATCAATATATCGCTTGTAAAAGAAATCCGAGAGCACGTTCAGATAACTTTCATCATTTAAAATACCAATATGATATAAGGACTTCACCGTGTAATAATTTGTAACCCCCTCTTTGAACCATTCCAAATTATCTGAGTTTGGAGAGAAAGACTTGCCATTCCAAAGATGGAAGAATTCGTGTGCAAAAATGAATCTGGAAATCAATTTTGAAAATTCATCCCCATCTTTCTCCACCAAGACACTGATGTTGTTTCCCAATGCCTCCCCATCAGTGGCATCCCAGGCATTGACAACTACCACAGATCGTAATGTTCCTTTTAAGTTGGGAGGGTTTGGGTTGCCGCCCATAAGATTGACGTAGTAATTTAAAACTCCGTTGGCAATTTCCTTATATTCTTCCTCTTGCTCCATGGTTTCTTTGGTGCCCAACGCAAAGATCAATTCAAAGTCCTTTCTTTTGATTTTGATTTCTTTGTGTGTGCCCAAGAACATAACAGATTGTAAAAGATCGTCTATGCCTTTCATTGCATACCTATTCGATTCTTTGCCATCGACTTCCCATGGAGTTGTTGCTTTCCAGGGTTTGGGTAAATCAAATTTTACCGAGATATCGTTCCGTTGGGTCCCATTGAGCATGAATAACGACCGGCCTGTATAAAAGACGCCATGTTCCGTTGCATATGCGGCTCCATCAATGCCTCCACTCCATGAATAATTTGGATGTGTAAGATGAACGTTGTAGGTAACCGTTATTGGTGAGGTATGGTCTCCATCAAGTTTCCACTTAGGACCTTGTAATTGTACAATGTTTACTTTATTCTTATGTTGGTCATACGCACTTATATCATGTAAAAAATGACCCCAACTGTTTTCAAAAGCACGGGCACTGCCATCCATATATAGAATACTATCTTCTGGTATGAATTTCATGTGGATCTGAGCCACATTGGGTTCGTTTTCTGTAATGGTGATTTTGTAAGTGATTTGTTTTTGATTTTTATCCAGCTCATTTGCATTCGAACTGATACTGGAAAAGGCCACAGGGATTAGCCATAGGCTTGGCTTTTTTAATAAATTGAATAACATACTTCGTTTTTTGATGATGATGAATAATTTTTGTACAAGCCCCACAGTTCAACTTGTATAGGTCACATAGAGGGGATGCACTGATTTTTGATACATAGTCGTAACTTTAAAATTAAGCTATTAGTTTAAGCCTTTGGTAAAACCTGGTAAACTGTAACATTGTAAACAATGGATTGTAACATGGTCTATGGAATTTTAGGGTTTCATATTAAACAACTTAAGTACGTATGGCATCAAAGTCACTGAATGATAAAAGACTAAATTGTAGGTGTTTGAAGGCATTCCAAATGCTATGAAGATGACAATTATTCTTTTTATGTGCCATTTTTAAATGTTCAGATTCATATCAAATGGTTTCTAACTTTTTTATGTAACCATACAAACCGATAAAACGTTGCCATTGCAACAACCAGTTTTCAATTAAGGATCTTATTTTTTTTCATCATTTTTTTGACAATGCTGATGGGTATGTCACCATGCTCCAATACCTTATGATGAAAAGTCTTAAAATCAAAGTCAGCGTTTGATTTTGCATCTTGGAGAAGTCCCAAAAATACTTTTGCGCCGTACTTATAGGTAATTACTTGTGCCGGCCAACGTTTCATTCTGTTGATTTCCCGAACACCAATATCATCTTGGTCTTTAATGTGTTCTTTCCAAAATGCAAGGGCTTTGTTATCGGACCAACCATAGTAGTTTAACGCAACATCAAGACAAACCCTAACAGACCTGATCAGGTCCCATTCCCATTTGCCGTACTCGTCATATATGGTATTAAAAATGCCCAATTCATTACCCAAATATTCTACATATGCACCCCAGCCTTCGGCATATCCGGGATACCAAAAAAGTTGTTGTATTCGGGTTCTTTCAATAATGTTGTTGACATTGATTTGATAATGGTGCCCCGGTATGCCCTCATGGACATAAAACCATCCCAGTTGCCTTTTATTGAATGGTTTATCGAAAATATTGTAGAAAAAAGTGTTGTTGCTGTAATAAGCAGGAACTTGTGCCATATTTTGGTTGCTGCCTCTAGCGATATTAACCTCTGGTATTTCTGGGACATACGGAAAAAGGTTCTTTGAACTTATACCAACCTCTTCCTTGATTTTTTCAAATGCTTTTTGAATGTCTTCCGAGTTTTCAAAATAAAAAGCCCTGTCCCTTAAATATTCTTGAAATTCCTCCTTGGACAATCCTGAAGCTTCCTGTAACCGTGTCATGTTGGACTTCACCATTGCTATCTCTTCCAATCCAAAACTGAATAGTTCTTTCGGTTTCACCTCGGCATCCACCCAACGTTTTAAGAGATAGCTATACCAATTTTTCCCGTTGGGGATGGTGTAAATACTTTTGGTATCGTCCAAATCAACTTCTTTCCAACCTTGCTCCAGGCGAATTCTTTCGAGATTTAGACGGGCTTCATAATTAATAATCTCATAATTGATCCATTGATGATCTGTTAGTTTGGAACTATCAATATTTTTTATTTTTTCAAGCATCTCTCGAAAAAAGACCTCTTGTTTTGTTAGCTCCTTTCCATTGGAAATATCTTGGAGCAAATTCACATAATTGATCTGCAAATCAGGTATGTCCATGGCTTCAAAAGCATTCAAGAATTCTTTCTCTATGGTTCCAAAATCCTGCTTTTGGGAAAAAGTCAGTGTAGGTAACATAAAAAGAATCCATAAAAAACCTGTCCTCATTGTATTCATTTTAAAACTTTGATATTCAAAACCACCTGCATCCAATATCTTGGATTCCAAATGCAATCAGTAAGTTTCCCATTAGCATTATAAGTTTCTCTATATACTTCTCATGGTTTCTGGGCCACAGTAATCACCGGGGTACAAGGGATGAACAATTCAGTGATGCGCTTCAAATAGTACATAAATTTGATTTTAAGATTGTTGAGGCAGTTTATAGGTGCCGTTTTCAATTTCGGCCATTATTTCTTTCAATCTTGAATGGAATTGTTCTGGGGCACCTTTAATTGCTTTGCCAATATCCTTTAAGGAAGCCTTTTTATTCCCTAAAAAGTATAGACTGATGCCTCTATTAAGTTGAAGGAACCATGTGTCAGGGTTTTTATTTAAGGCTATATTACAGTAATCCAAGGCATCTTGATAGAATCCGTTTTGAAGCAAGAACTGACTAAATCCGTTAGCTTCATAAGCCGTGACATCTAGATTTTTGGCCTCAGAAATTATGTTTTCCATTTCTTGGGCCTTGTTCAATTTTTTTAACAACTGTATCTTGGTTGAAAGATTGGTCAAGTTCATATCGGCGGCAAAACCGTTATACCCACCATTGATCGATCTGTTTACCCACTGCAAAGCCTCATCCAGATTGGTGTTATGGTTCAAGCACCACAAGGCAGCATCGTTCCATGCCTGCCAGTGATAGGTATTTATGCCACGTAATTCGCTTCGTAAACTTTCAACAACAGTTTTGTTCAAATCTACTTCAACCTTAAATGGAATACGTTTTTTGCCCCACTCCAACCCAATGATCAACGAATTTTCAGTCCTGTCCAAAAATTCATAATCCAACTGCTCGGAGATTGCACATGTTTTGGGATTTACGGTTACCTGTAGGCTTATATCGTTCTCCATATCCAAATAATAGCTTCCCCATTGATCATGATTGTGAGCGAAAAGCAGTGTATAGGAATCATTTTTTGGAATGATATGAAATCCATATTTACCTGCTTTTAAAGGTTGTCCCTCGATCATTACGTCCGTGGAAAATGTAATGGTGGTGGCCATATTGGCGCCGGCCCGCCATGCAATGGGGTTTCCTTCTTGTGGAACCACATCATTCCAAACATCCCTGTTTCGCAATGCAGGACTTCCATAATCCAATGTAATTTCCGTTACACCCAATCTTTGGATTTCTTGTACCCTAGGGCTTGCTTGTGGCATAGTTAAGGTATGGAATTGAGCAGTTATGTTTTGGATTAAAAAAACTGCTGTCAGAGCTATGAATAGTTTTCTCATTTTCGTTTTGATTAAAGTGTTTTTCTAAGTTGTTTAATTTTATATGTCTTGTGAAGAAAGGTTCAAAAACCATTTTGTTCTTCTCTTGATTTGTATCTCATTTAAACCAATCCAACCACTTTGCCTTTTGTGTCTAAAACGGTATTCCACTGCATTTATACTTATGGAATTGATCATTGTGATGCAACCTTTGTACTATCCAAATTTTATTTGCCCGTTTTTATGAAAATTTCATTTTGGTCTATTCATAATGACTTACTGGACATGAAAAGAAGAGTGCGCATGTAGCCATCAAATACTTAAGTCTCATTGGTCTATTGTTTAAGGTTATTTCGCATCCAGTCAATGCTTTCCCTGGCTATTTCGGTATTGTAGTTTTCACTTGCATACGATAGCATATTTCCGCTGGTAAGGGTCTGGACATTATGTTGCATGGAATCAAATTTCACAAAGCCATGATCTGCGTTTTCTATCAAGACAAAGGTACCCTTACCAACATTCTTATTGACCAAATCAACAATTCGCTGCGCACCTTTCTCATCGATTGCCTGAATATCAAATTCGCCGTGCATGGCCAGGACATTGGTTTTGACCATAGACCAGGTTTTTGTGATGTCAACATCGACAAGTCCTTGCCAAAATTTGAAATCACGGCCAATGTATTGGTTCCTTTTAAAGTCTTCCAGGTTGAATTGTGATGCGTATTCTTTTTTCTCCGACATTTCCTTTCCTGATAATTTGTGGACCAGCAAATCGTCATTGAACTTTAGATTGACCTTATTGTTCTCTTTGATTTGTGCTTCGGAAACCCCAAAATGCTTGGGTTGAATGGTATAGAGGTCAACCATATAATCGTACCAATTTTTTCCAACGGTTCCATAGGTAATTATCCCTCGTGGTGATTTTACGTCGGTTAGCAGTGGAGCTATCACCCCTCCCATGGAGTGTCCGAACATGAAAATATTATCAGTGTCTACTGATTGTTTTTTCAATAAATCGGCATATCCCTGCTTAAATGCCAACAATTCTGCTTCAAAACCAATTTCTGAACATGGTCGCTCGCTTTTACTGTCACCAACCCCTGGTTTTTCAACCCTGTACACTGCAAAACCTGCATTCACCCAATCGAGCAATAACTTTTTCATTGGGCCATCGTCAGATACTGTTTCTACTGAACCGCAGGTATAGCCCTGAAGAAAATAGATCACAGGTGGCTTCTCTTTGTGTTTGGGTGTCACCAAAATACTTCTTAAGGTATTTCCTTTGTAAGCCACTTCACCATAGGAAACAATGCCGTTTTCAAAACTCTCCTTTGGCCTTCCAAGTAGACGGGTAGAATTGTTCCGCTTTTTACCGCCTGACCAATATTCCACTTCTACAAGATCTCCTTCGTATAACTCCCCAGTAACATCCAAAACGTCTTGTACACCATTTATCGACCTGCCGTTTAGTTGGGTAAGCACATTGCCCTGTTCCACGCCCAAATTTGAAAAAGTAGAATTGGGCATTACAGCTGTAATATAGATCCCCGAACTGACTTTAAGCTTGTGTTGGGCGGCAATACTATCGTTCAAAGTTTGCATCATTACCCCTAAAAGTCCCTTTCTTTGTAGTGTTTGGGCATGGATGGAGTGCAATCCCAAAATGGAAACAAAAAGAAAGGTCCAAACGAAATATAAACGACACATATGGTTTGCTTTTATTGATTTATTTTGGAACTAAACTTACTCGTTTATGGGTGCCGGGTCGTCCGAATAGCTGCAAATACATAAATTAGTACCAACTTTTAAGAGACTTTAACAGGAGGCTCCGAGAAAAGAGGGTTGTAAAGGATGTGACAGCACTAAAATTTTGTGATATGATTTTACGAAAAAGAAGGAGATGCCTCTACGCCCACTTTTTTGAATACAGCATTAAAATGGTTTATTGTTAAATCCCGATTTATAGGGTATCGTTTATTTGAACTTTGATAAAGCTTGCTATGTACTTTACGAGTTTTCCTTAGGGCCATATTTTTCTGCCATGTTAATCAATGGCAGCTAAGTAATATGTAGCCTAAAATCATCGTCTTAGAAATCAGTAAACAACATCAATCCATCCAATAGATTCTTATCATCAAAATGCTTATGTGCAAATTGATTGAACCAATATCATTGTATGTATGTGAAATTAAATACTATGTCTTCAAAACGAGAATCAATACTTGAGCAAATACCGATGAATTTAAACCGATTGAATTTCAGATTAAATACTTTTAAAGAATTTTTTTCAAGGGAAAGCTAAATCTCATAATAGTTTTTCCATATTTCATCATAAAAAAAGATTTAAATACCTCAATATAGCCTTCACGACTTCTATTTCTTAAAGCTCCTTTTGTAAAAAGTTATCCTCACTTAAAGCCAAACTCGCATATAAATCAATAACTGTATTCTCAAAGCTTTTGTCCATACATTCCTTGTACGAGATAAAGCGCTTATGACTTTTACAGGAAACAATTAAAAGCGCACAAACAAAGATTAATGCTTTTCGATTCATTGTTATGATCATTCAATTTTCATGTTCACCTCCTATTGGTTTTGGATTTTACTCTTGAATATATAAGAATGGGAATGGCTATATCTACCAATATTATTTGCTCGAATTTTTTTCATTGGTTCTTACTATAGAGAGCTAATTAAATTATTCAGTCTTGATTCCAATGGTAAAACTTAGAAGTAATAGACTTGTTATTATTATTACCATTATTGTTGAATTCAATAAAATTGGAGATTGAACTTTTGAACTATCAAAATGAAATTTAGGTAATTTCGCTACCATTTCCTTGGTAAAAGCCTCTTCCTGGAAAACCAAAGGAAGAAAAAAATCCCTCCATTGGTCAGTGAAATGTAAAACACTTTCCCGATATGAATTATAATGGGCCGTGGAAGTATTGGAGATGTGATTCAAATTGTTTTGTAACAATATGGATGGGGATAAAAAGCTAAGTTTATGTACCCATTCCTGTTGCTTTTTGAGTGATTGGTCGTACTCGGTTAGGAGAGGCCCCATCTTTTCTAACATTAAATTTTTTGAAGCAAAATATCTTTGCCACCATCCATAAGCCGTACTTTCATCAGCTTCACGGGTTACCAGTTCTGGGTGACTTCTTAAGTAATCATCTAAAATCTTATCTTGTTCTTTATCTACTGTGGCTTGTAGGCTACGCATCTCATTGATAAGCATAGTTCTTGATGGCGTAGGATATAATACATTGGCCGATTGACCGACAAGTGATGGTATGGCCAATACAACAATCACCCAGCAGCCCAATAAAACAATAGCGTTAGTAGAGCTTGAAGCGCCTCTGAGATTAAGTAAATAAGCCAATACAAACCAAAAGGCCAAATACAAGCACACTTGCAACATAAAAATTAAAACAAGTTTATTGATGGACACTTTAAATAGTATAAACATAATGAATAGGCTTATCAATAATAGAATTACGATGATGGCAAACCTGACCAATACTTTTTGAAGCAACCATAAACGAAGACTCAGTGGGCTGGTAGCAATAAGCTTGAACGAACCTTGTTCTTTCTCACTACTAAGGATATTGTAGCTAAAACTAATTATTACCAAGGGCAACAAATAAACCAAAACAAATGAGAGGTCAAAATTTCCCAAAAGTAAACTCACAGGACTTGCTAACTCTGTAAAGGCAATACTAAAATTATCATCAGTTAATGTAGGTTTGACATAATGGTTGAACATATCGCTCTGACCCGTAGCAACAAAACTTAAATGACTCGGGTTAAATGGAGTGACCCGTGGGTTCAAATCACCAGCGGCCGTTGGAAGGCTTGGATATTGCCAACTGGCCAAGTTTATTTCATGTCCGGCAGAAAGAGAGTCTAAATGTGCCATCATCAACGCATCGGAAGCTTTCATTTGGTTGATGGCCGCTGCAATACTGTTTTGTCTTTGAACAACTCTATTTTGACCATTCCAGCCTGCATACAAACACAATGACAACAATAAAACCGTGATAAATGAAAGCCAATAATTTCTTTTAATGGTGCGAAATTCTGTAAGTATATTAAGCCGTAACATAAGGATTCAAATAGGTTTAGTGAAAAAGAAAAGTGCACAAAAAGAGACCATTAACCAAGTAAATAGGGCAACCATACTCATTTTATTTTGATATAAAATTTCGGATAAAGCAGGAGGACCATACACAAACTCCGGCAATTCCTTCCATAACGATCGGTCGGCCTTGTATGCCCAATCACCATATTTGGAATTCGCTGCAAAATTACTGTTTAGCTTGTCTTGTAGCAGCATTCTATACTTCTCGGCCGCATCCGAAAAATCCCAGTGTGAGTTGTAATCGGTCCGGGCCAATGACATGGACAAAAAACGAGTCGGGAGAAAAGGGGAAAAAAAGGTGAACGAGTTGTAAACCTCATTATGTGTGCCGTATACTTTCTTTAATTCGTTATAATGCCTATAGTAGATTTGAGCTTCATGTTCCTCTCCCTTCTGCATCCGAAATCCATCATAATTAAAAGGTAATTCTTCAAGACTTTTTACATTGTATTTCCGTAAAGTTTCTTGTTCTAATATTTTAGCAGCTTCACTCCAAGGGTTATAACCATCCAGACCTTTTGATTTATCCAGTCCGATTGCTTCGTCAAAAGATTGTTTGGTTGGATAAGGATACTTTAACTCTGCCAGGTTAGTGGCTGCCTTTGGGATGGCCAAACTGCTCAAAATCCAAAAAACTAAAAGGCTTACCAATGAAATCCCCGAGTTTTTGGAGAGCAAGGAAGCGATAAGGGAAATACTCGTGAAAACAGCGTAGTAGATTAAATATATGAGTAGCATACACAATAGGTGCAATATGCTAAAGCTACCAAAATCACTAAGTGAACCAAGTAAAATTCCAGCAATCGTAAAGACCACCAATGTAAGTGAAGCAATAGGGGTAAAAACACCGAGCCATTTTCCTATGACAAGTAAACGAGGGTTAATTCCTTGACTTTTAATAAGCCTTAATGTACCGCGTTCTTTTTCTTTTGTAAAAATATCATGCCCTAGAAGTATGAGCAGTAATGGCATAATGAAAAGCAGTATAAAATCCGGTGTTAGTTCACCAAACCTGGCTAACCCGGTTTTATCCGTTGCCGCAGCATATTGGGCCTCATTTCTTTTGTGGGCCTCCAAAAAAATGGAGATTCCTACATACTTGTCAACGCCTTGATCTATCAACGAAAGGGGATACTTGGGTTTAAATGCATAGGTTCCGTAATGAGCTGCACTGTGAGGGTTTTTATCGGCTTGATGCTCCCAAACATGGCGTTCGTTACTTTTCGCGATATTGTGCTGTTCCTGTACGGTTTTGTAATAACCAGTACTGACCAAGAAGGCCATTATTGTTAAAATGAGCACAATAAAGCCAGCTACCCTATACTGCCCGGTTCTAAGGAGTTGCTTTATTTCTTTTTTTACAAGTATTAAAATCATAATTGTGGTAGCTTTAATTCATATGGGCCAGATAGAGCTTTTCAAGATTGGTGTGGTTAATATCTGTTGAAGAGAGTTCGTCAACCAGACTACCGGATTTCATGATACCTATTTTGGTACCTGTTTCTTTGGCCCTAAACAAATCGTGTGTGGCCATAAGGGTTGCTGTACCCTGTTTTTTTAACTTTAGTAGCAATTCTGAAAATTCATTGCTAGCCTTTGGGTCTAAACCCGATGTAGGCTCGTCAAGCAAAAGTACCTTCGCTTTTTTGGCCAGTGCTATGGCTATTCCTACTTTTTGGCGCATTCCTTTTGAGTAACCTTTGATTCTTTGCATGTGGGCACTCTCCTGAAGGCCAACTTCATTCAGAAACATAATGAGTTCGTCTTTTTCGTATTTTTTTCCTGATATGCCAACAAAATACTGTAGGTTTTCCAGTCCCGACAATTCGGCGTAAAGGTTCAGGTTTTCAGGAATGTAAGCAATCTTCTCTTTTGTTTTTACGGAATGCTTTGCGACTTCTACACCTTCAATTAATGCACAACCCGAAGTGGGCTTTACAAAATCCAGAAAGAGGTTGATTGTAGTGGACTTCCCAGCTCCATTCGCTCCTAAAAGACAATAAATGTCCCCAGTATTTACGGTAAGGTTAAGTTGATCAAGAGCTGTATGCTCCCCATATTTTTTGGTTAAGTTTTTTGCTTGTAGGATCATAGTGGTTTAATTATTGTTACTAAGTTACGATGGACGAGCTATCTCTAATCCTTTAAGTAACTCATTAATAGGTCGTTGAATTCTTTTGGTTTCTCCCAAAACATTGCATGGCTCGTTATTGCAACAGTATTAAAAAACGGTGCTTCCTTGTTTAACCATAAACTTGCTTTTCCATACCATGAATCCCTTAAAAAGAAAGCTGATCTAGATGGAGTTTCAGTGTTTTTGACCACATCTATATAATCCGCCGCTAAACCATCAATATATAAGCTCAATGCAACATGGTTTGGTGTTTTCAACATATCGTTTACCATCCATTTTTTATCATTATCACTCACGGGGTTTTGCAACATCCAGTTCACTGTGCCAGCGGCATCCCTGGTTCTTGAGCGGGTTAATCCCAATAGACTTGAACGGTAGTCATCAAAGTTTCCGTATACCCATTCGAAATGCATGTCGCCTACCCATTTAGGGGTTTCATCTATAAAAAAGACTTGTTTAATATTCCCTGTTCCAAATTGCTTTAGATACTCGAACATGGTGATACAGCCACTGGACCATCCGACCAATACCACATTTTTTAGCTTTAATAGTTTTATAAATTCCGCAAGGTCTTGTGCATGTACATCATAGGAATTCCCAACTGATGTTTTTTGAGATTCCCCTTGGCCCCTTGGGTCAAAAGTTATAAATCGGTACTGTTTGGAGAAATATTCCTTTTGTTTGGAAAAAAAACGCGTGGTCATCGTCCAGCCAGGAATAAAAATGATTGGATTTCCTGAGCCTTCATCCTCATAATAAAGCGTTACATTTTGGTCCGGAAGCTTAAGGTGATTTTCACGCTGAGCATTAGTGCCCAAAGAAAAAAATAATAGTATGTAAAACGGTAAATTTCTAAAAGACATCGAAAATTAATTTTGGGATAGACTCTTTATAATTGATTTGAAGGTAATTATGCCTTTTGACCAATTTACCAAACCCTTCAGGTGTGATCTCCGGTTTTTCCGGACCTATCAATGTTGCTATATCGCCAACCTTTACCATAGTATTGGCACCCAATGAGATATTTGTATGATTGGCATTTACATTGATAACAGGATATAAGGCTCCATTTAGAAGTACTTTAGCGCCGTTTTCAGCGCCACTATCGTAGCCGTCTCCCCAGCCAATGGGCAGTGTGGCAATCCATTCGTCTTTAATTACTTTATAAAACCTTGAAAAACCAATGGTATCTCCAGCAGATAGTTTTTCAAGACGCATTACACGTGACTTTAAACGATACGTAGGCATTAGTGGCCATTTTTTTGACGCATCCATATTGGCCAATGGGTATGAACCATGAATTAAAATACCTGGTCGTACCATATCTTGATGTGAACTAGGTAAGTCTATCAGCGAAAAAGAAGGTGCCAAATGTGTTTTTCCCACATTGACACCTTCTCTTGACAACTCTTGAATTAATTCATTAAAAATTCTGATCTGCTCTTTGGCAAAGTCCTTTGGTGTGGTCAACGTAGAAAAAGTATACTTAATATTTAAGCCTAAACTACCAGACGCAGCGGTTGCCAACTCAAAGGCTTGGTTGAAAGGAATTCCCATTCTCCCTAAGCCAGTATCAATATAAAGCGCTGTACTTATTTGCTTTTTTGAGTTATTGCATAAGCTTTTGATTTTTTGTAATGCATGTGCGGAAAAAATACTCAGAACAATGTCATTTTCAACTAGGTCTTGACCTAAGCTTTCATCAAAATCACCCATAAGCAGTATGTTTTTTTTGATTCCAGCTTTTCTTAAAGCCAAAGCTCTATCGGCTTTAACCAATGCAAAGCCTTCTATATGGACACTAGTGTCCAATATTTTGGCCACTTCAACATCCCCAAGACCATAAGCATTGTTTTTGATGACAGCCAAAACAGGTTTTTGGTTGGCCATTGTGCTAATTATTTCAGCGTTTTTATGGTAGGCCTTTCTTGATAGCTCCAACCAGAAATCAGCACTATTCTCTTTGGGTAAATCAAATTTACTCCTAGCGGTCGATCCCCACAATGAGGAAGGTAGCGCGACTACACTAGCTGTTATAGCTGCATATTCCATGAATTTTCTTCTACTTGTATCCATAAGCATTACTTTGTTATTTCTAAAAATTATACCCTACCGTAAACAAGACTCTTCTTGGAGGTTGTGGCAACCAGTAGTATCCAAATGAATTAAAATAGGTGCGCTCATCGGTTAAATTTTCAATATTCATACGTAGTTGAATTTTTTTGGTTTCGTACCCTAGAGCCAAAGACATTTTTGTGTTTGCGGGATGTAGCTGCGCATCAGAGTTTGCTTTATCCCCAAAATATTGCGCTTGATGAAAAATACCATATCCTAAAGACAGTCCTTTAAGTTTATTAATAAAGGAATAGTTTGACCATAATCCGATACTATGGTTGGGTGCATTTTCCAGTTCGTTACCCTCTTCAAAAACGATGTCATCCAAAATCTCGGTTTGTAAATACGTGTAGTTTCCTTGAACGCTTAATTCATCAGTAATCCTACCACTAAAATCCAATTCTATTCCTCGGCTTCTTTGCGCTTTGGATATGTATAGGATATGGCCATCTATGGACACCTCGGAAGGATCATATGAGAGTCCACTTTCATCGGCCAGTTCAGTAAGAATAAAGCTGGGTTGATTTTCTTTTCTTAATTCAAAAGCCGCAAGGGTTACACCTAATTTTTCATTAAGGAAATTGGCTTTAACACCTGCTTCAAATTGTTTTCCCAGGGTTGGGTCTAAAAATTCTTCCGGTTTGTATCGATGCCTTCCATTTACCTCAAAACTTTCTGCATAAGAAGCATATAATGAAACGTTTGGCTTTAATTTGTATAACAGTCCTAGTCTTGGGATGACTGGTTTATCGACCTCGTTTTTATAATCTGCCGGTCTTTCCGATTCCCTGTCGTAATTCCTATCTCTTTTGTACCAGTTGAATCGTAATCCCATCAGTACATGTAATCTATCGTCCATGAGCATTAATTGATCTTGAAGGTTAAACCCTGTACGTGATAGCGTATCTTTATAAGGGTTTGGGTCTGTGTTCAACTCAAATAGATTATTAATGATGGTTGGGTCCGGATTATCAAAAGATCCTATAGCATTTGGAAATCTTTGATAGGTAATTCTATCGGTAGAGAAAGTGTAATCAAAACCTGCAAACGCGTTATGTTTTACCGATCCTGTATTAAACTCATAATTAACTTCCAACAAGTTGGCAAAGTTTACCAAATCATTGAAAGTTGCCGAATTTCCAAATTCGATAACGTGCTCATTTAGCAAAAGATCCTGCCCTCCATTCACTACTTCCACATCCAATCTGGCTAAAGAAGGGTGATTTTCAGGGTCGGTCGAATCTATCCCAAAAGAGCTAAGGGGAACTACATCTCCTGGGCTATATACCCAATTTTGCCAAAGACCTCTATTTAAACGAGGTACTGATTGGTACTGATTTGTAAGCCGTAACTGTAAATTAGGGGTCAACTTATATTGAAGCGTTGATACCAAGCTTGTTTCCGTGAATTCATTTCTACTAGCTGGATTGCCATAGAACCTATTGTACGGGACGCTTCTAGCTTCTTCCAGCGTAACACTTGGCACAAAAATACCTGAATCTTCCACGCTGCTATCGTCCCTAAGCAAGCCTTCGACAGTCCACGAGAAATTATTGTTTGGCTTATAAGAAAATGAAGGTGCCAACATAATATACTCATTACTGACATGGTCACGATAACTATCGGCCTTTTCATAGGTTGCATTCACACGCATAGCTAAAGAACCACTTGCATTGAGCACTTTGTTAAAGTCCAAAGAAGGCCTTACCAAGCCCCAAGAGCCAGTTGTGTACTTTACTTGAACAAAATCAAAATCCTTTGGTTTTTTGGTCACAAAATTTACTACGCCCCCCGGGGAAACATCGCCATACAATACCGAGGCTGGACCTTTTAATATCTGTACTTCTTCTATGTGATCGGAAAAATGATTTCCTTCATTGGAAATAAGTAATCCATTTCTACGGTAGTTGGCATCATTGAGTAAAAATCCTCTGGCTGAAATTTCCAGCCTACGAGAACCGTTTCCCCAAGTTGCGGTATTTTGAATGCCGCTTACGTTTCTAAAAACTTCTCTTAAATTAATTATTTGCTGTTGTTTAAGCACGTGCCGATCAACCACCTGGACTGCCATTGGTATATCAATCAATTCCATATTGGAACGGGTTGCTGACACTATTTTTTTGCGCTGGCCCAAAACCACAATGTCATCCAGTAGGTTAAGTGATTCTTCAAGGACAAAATTGGCCGTACTTGTTTCTCCAGCTGAAACCGTTATCTTTTGACGTAAGGTTTTATATCCCAACATACTAACAGTAATTACGTACTCCCCGGGCTCTAATGAGTTAAGGCTATAGGTTCCGTCTTCATCGCTAACAGTACCTGTTTGATTATCAATCGACAAGTTTGCCAGATATATAGGGTGAGAGCTTTGATCGGTAACTTTTCCAGTGATTTTTCCTGTGTCCTGGGCAAATAAGTAATTATTACTGAAAAGTATTAATAGGAGTATTATAGATTTTTTCATTTATAGTTTGGTTGTTTATTGGTAGACCTATCTCTATTTTTTGATGTTATTCTCAAAAGACTTTGAACATATATGCCATACCCGTTGTTATCTGGGTACAACCGTAAGACCAATGAGATTTCAATAGCGTTATCTACTATGCTGCTCCTTATAAGAGGAGAGAATATTTTTTTTATTGATTTGAAAGTATTTATATGAATGGGTGTACCTGCCGCCTTATATCATAAGACATGTAAACACTAATGATAGATTTATTTCTTCGAAAATGTAGAAGTGTAAACTATAAAAAATGAGGAGGAGGTCTAGAGAACAGTTTCTCTTTTTTCAGTGATTTTTTTGAAACAAAATCATAATTCTTCTCTACTACAAAAGTTGAATGTGTAAAGTATGTTTGTACATTGTATTCTGAAGTGCCATTAATTTGCGGCACCGAGTTGGCAACCGCTATAAATTCACAAACTTGACACTCCAAAACGTTATCATCTTCATGAACAAAAACATGAAAACTTACCACTTTTAAAGAGAGGTAAGCAGCTATGAATAAATATGCTATATAAGTATTGAACTTATTTTTGGTCATGGGAAGCTAAGTTAAGTAATAGTGAACATATTTGATATGAAATCTCAAAAATTAAGTTTTGTTCTTTTTGTGTGGTTATGCCGGGTAAACTGACCATGGCAAATGGACTGCACAGATTTGATATATCCTTGGGTTAAACTTATCTTTCAATTTTCTTTTTGAAAAGTATTTCTCCATCTACTTTTGCGAGATTGTAATCTCCTTTCTTTAGTCGTGTTACAGAGGTTTTTGAAATGCCATATGCAACTAACAAATTATAGATAAATTCTTCTTCCTGGGAATTGTCTGTCAGATGGAATCAAGACCCGGACATAGTCCAGCTTTTCCGTTCTTGTCGCAGCGCTTGTCTTCAAGGTAAAATAAGACTGTAAAGGAATTTGACATATTATGGGTATCGATTTAGTGCCTTTTAAATTGAATTTAATTGAGTTCAAGTGAAACCAAATAAAATAAAAAAACCTGTAAATCAGTTATTTACAGGTTTAATGTGTTGTTTTGATGGTGTTTTAGTGGAGCCGGAGGGATTCGAACCCTCGTCCAAACAAGCAATAACCATGCTTTCTACATGCTTAGTATCTGCTTAATTTTCGATGCATACCTGACCAGATACGGCCTAATACACACTTAGCTTCTTAAGATTTTAGAGGTACCGCCAAAGCGAGCGGACACCCTTGTGTTGACTTTTTTGGTGCTCCTAAACGAATCGCCGTCAACAAGGGCTATTCAGGAACATCTCGCTTCCCTACCTTGTAGGGACGAGGCACATCTTACTATAATTCAGATTATGCGGCAAGAGCGTAATTATTTTCGCCAATTAAAAGTGTGAAACATGAGATTAACGAGCTGTATCCCAGCGCTCGGCATGCTTACATCGCCATTGGTCTTGCTGTCAAAACCGGTCGGCCCCATAATGAGTTAGGTAAGCTTTGCTTACCGTAAACGAATTATGCCCTGAGCGCAGTCGAAGGGTCTAAACGTAAACTCACTTTTTTATCAAAGAACTTTATCTTCACTTGGTATTTCGACCGCCATCTGTGAAGGCTCTGTCGAAAAATGGGCGTTACCCAAACATTGCTTCGCAATATTTTGGTCGGGCTATCGGCTTTATCTTTTTCTGCCACTTGGCTACACTCAAAATTGCAGAAAAAGGATGCCGCCTCTATCCCTAACGCGGTCGGCAAAGGTAAATCATATCCATCAAACAATAAAAAGTTTGCTTACCCTGCCATTTACCCTTATTTTGGTCAACAATTATACCAAATTTTATATGAAGTTCGGAATCATCAGGGAGCGCAAAAATCCGCCCGATCTAAGGGTGGTCCTATCGCCAGGGGAATGTCAAAATGTCCTTTCCAAATTTCCAAAAGCCGAAATTTTAGTGGAATCGTCCCCAATTCGGGTGTTTTCCGATCAAGAATATATCGATAAAGGACTCCAAATAGTTCAAAACTTGGAGGAATGTGAGGTATTGCTAGGTGTAAAAGAGGTTCCCATTAACGCTTTGATACCCAACAAAAAGTATTTCTTCTTTTCCCATACCATAAAAAAGCAGCCTTACAATAGAGATTTGCTACGAGCCATATTGGAAAAGAACATAGAACTCTACGATCACGAGGTGATCACCAATACAAAGGGAGCAAGATTGGTAGCTTTTGGCAGATACGCCGGGATTGTGGGTGCCTACAATGGGTTTAGGGCTTTTGGGCTTAAACACGATCTTTACCAATTGCCCAAGGCCGAGACACTTGTGGACCAACAGGCTTTGATCAACGAACTCAAAAAAATACAACTTCCCCAAATTAAAATATTGCTCACAGGCAAGGGAAGAGTCGGCAATGGTGCCAAGGAAATGCTCCATGCCATGGGATTGCATCAGGTTGGGGTGACCGAGTATTTAAAAGATGATTTTGAATACCCGGTCTATTGTCAGATAGATGCTTCGGAATACAATAAACGTAAAGATGGGGTACGGGGGAACAAAGCTGACTTTTTTGAGAACCCAGAGGCCTATGAGTCCAACTTTTTCCGTTTTGCCAAGGTGACCGATTTTTATATTGCCGGACATTTTTATGGAGATGGAGCGCCTTATCTGTACACTCGGGAAGATGCCAAACACCCCGATTTCAAAATAAAGGTAGTAGCCGATATCAGTTGCGATATAGATGGTCCTGTGGCCTCCACCATCCGTCCATCCACCATAGCGGACCCTGTATATGGCTATGATCCTATTGGTGAGAATGAAACCGATTATAAAAATAAGGATGCCATAGCAGTTATGGCGGTTGACAATTTACCGTGCGAACTGCCCCGGGATGCCAGCGTAGGATTCGGGGAGGCATTTTCAAATTACGTTATCCCGGCCTTTTTTAACAAAGATGCACAAGGCATACTCGATAGGGCGCGTATGACCCAAAATGGCAAGTTGACGGAAAGGTTTGCCTACCTACAAGATTACGTGGACGGTAAAGAATAACCATTGCCCGAAAATATGATCTGTTTTGAGTGATAATGTATTGTTTTTTAGTATCTTGTATGTCCTTATTCTTGAAGATAATGAAATTTAGTTGGGTGTTTTCTGGAGATGACAATCCAGTAATGAAAAGAACCTGTATCGAACTGGAGTACAGTCTAAGACCTAAAATCATGAGGTTTCTGTTGTCCAGATTGGATGTGGATACCGATTTTGCCCAATTTTGTTTCGATGTGGATGTGGACAAAAACTGGGTTTCCATATCAGACAAGACTCCAAAAGAATATTTTTTGATCATATCGCCCGGTTTTAACCAGGAAATAAATGGGTCGTCATTTTCTTCAGTAGCCTAGTAATTGCTTCATTTGGAGCAAATCGCCAAATTCGTTGTGCTGTTCAGCGCTATAAATCACAATTAATAAATTTTTAAGGGTTAAAAAAGGGGGTAAACGTAAATTCCTTATTAGGTTTGTAGGCTTAAAAAAACGGTATTTTGCACATAGACCTTATTATAGCGGCGCTCTGGAGCCTTTCGCCATTCGGTGAGGCTAAGGTGGGCATTCCTTATGGAATGTACCAGGGGGTCAACGAATACCTTGTGTTCGTAGTGTGCTTTGGGGCCAATGTTTTGGTTTTCCCGTTAATGATGTTTTTCTTGGAGTACATAAATCGTCATTTGATCAAATGGCGTTTTTATAAAAAATCGGCTGTATATGTGGGGCAAAGAGCTAAAAAAGGATCGGGGAATAAGATTCAACGATTTGGCTTTTTGGGCATCGTTCTTTTTGTAATGATTCCTCTGCCCGGAACCGGAGTTTATGCGGGCAGTATTGCCGCTTACTTGTTCAAAATGAAAAAAAGAGAAGCATTTGCAGCCAATACGATTGGTATTTTCTTTTCATCGGTAATTATTTGGGTAGCTACCTTAATGTCTTTAAAAGGCGTATAAAAAGAAGCTCCGGTATTTTTAGATTTTTACCCCCGGATTATTTTCCTATTTATTTACTTTGCTATCAAACTCTAACATTATTTATAACCTAATGATACTATTATGGCTTCCGGTTTTTTTGCAGTTTTAGACGATATTTCCGCACTTATGGACGATGTAGCTTCTATGAGCAAGATCGCCACTAAGAAAACTGCGGGTATTTTGGGCGATGATTTGGCCGTCAACGCAGAAAAAGCCACAGGATTTTTATCCAGCAGGGAAATTCCCGTTTTATGGGCCATCACCAAAGGGTCCTTTGTGAATAAACTGATTATTTTGCCCATAGCCTTTTTATTAAGTGCTTATCTACCCACGGCAATAACGGTTATTCTTGTGTTGGGAGGTGTTTATTTGGCGTACGAAGGGGCAGAAAAAGTGTACGAATTCATCTTTCATAGAAAGGATAATGCCGATGGGGATGATCCGATCGAAATTCCGGAAGAAGATTTGCCTGAATTGGAGAAGAAGAAAATCAAGCAGGCCATAGTAACGGATTTTATTCTTTCCATAGAGATAGTGATCATAGCATTGAGTACTGTGGTGAACGAAACCTTAACAATTCAAATTGCCACGGTATCTGTAGTTGCATTATTGGCTACCGTAGGGGTTTATGGCATTGTGGCATTGATTGTTCGTATGGACGATTACGGTTACCGACTTATCAATTTAAACGAAGAAACCGATAGTTTTTCTGATAAAGTCGGAATGGTTTTGGTCAATGCACTGCCTAAAATAATCAAAGCGCTTTCTGTGGTGGGAACACTGGCCTTATTATTGGTTTCAGGTGGTATTTTTAGCCATAATGTAGAATTCTTTCATCACTTGTTCCCGGGATTGCCTTCTTTGGTAAAAGATTTTATACTAGGGTTGGGTATCGGTTTTGTGGCGGTACTGTTGCTGCAGTTGATCAACAAATTGTTCAAACGTAAGTCGTAAACAAGTCGTTTATATGAACCCGGCCGAAGATTATATCATTAATCAAAAAGAACCTTTCAGAAGCATTTTATTGCACTTAAAAGTTGTAATCGAGTCTGTTGTTCCTGATGTAGATATGAGATACAAATGGAGCATTCCTTGTTTTTATTCTGGTAAAAGGCCCATTTGCTATTTAAATGTGTCCCAAAAAAAGAAGTACGTGGACATTGCGTTCTGGAATTCGGCCCATCTCACATTGCATTTGGATAAAATGGTCGTCGAAAACCGAAAGGTGGTTAAGTCCCTTCGCTATTTTACTTTGGAAGAAATTGATCAAGAGGTATTGGTAGAAGTTTTACAGGAATGTTATTCCCTCAAAAGCAAAGGGTTTTACAAAAAATAGATTTAGGAAGGTGCAAGATCTTCTCTAGAAGTGTTCAGTTTAAATAAAGCGATCCAGAGAGCCACTAGCCCCAAAATCAACCAAAGCAAATCCACCAAGAAGATATGTTGATATCCGTTTTGATAGGCCGCCCACATCCAATTGCCCGTTGTAATTCCATTTGCAATTGGTACCAATAAGCCTAAAACCCCACCAGATATCAAAGTCCATTTGTTGGTGAAGGCAATATCCTTTTTAAGGATGAAGAACACTGTTGCCAGCAACCAAATTGTAAAATACGTTTGGTATAGAAAACCCATGTCCACTGTGGGCGCAAACTTTACAATAATAAATTCCAAAGCGGTAACGGGCAACATGGTAAGGCAAATGGCCATAAACCAATTGGCTACTTGTTGGTTGAACTTTCTACGTTTTTCGGGAATGTTCTTTTTGTCGCGGGCCACCAACCA
>Ga0160419_100209_pt1 | contig 42032 bp, 48 predicted proteins | sample CelAP2metagpilot_2_FD_108196 | JGI IMG/M metagenome (GOLD analysis project Ga0160419, IMG submission 108196) | Phycosphere-associated microbial communities from Cellana algal ponds in Kailua-Kona, Hawaii, USA - Cellana AP2-4-25 metagenome pilot ...
AAAAAAAGAAAAAAAAGACAAAAAAGACAACAAAAATGAATAATAAATAAATTAATAACTCTAATAATACCACCAAAAAAAAAAAAAAAAAATTTAAAAAAAAAAAAAAAAAAAAAAAAAAAAGGTAAAAAGAGAAAGAAAGAAAGGAGGCGAGAGGAACAATGTGTACCTTTATATACTGAATTGATAGGTGTCGAGATGACTTTTCCAAGAGAGAACAAGTAGAAAAATAAGAAGAAGAGCAGCAGTAGCAACACGCAAGAAGCTGAACTCGAAAACAGAGTAGAACGAACACCATTTAGGGTGTAATCTCTCTTGAAATTTCTTACTTCCTTTGGACGGAAACACAGGAAATGTGCCAACATAGAAAAGGAGGAATATGAATTTTGCGGGTACTTTCTACTCCAATGAAGAAGAAAAAAATCACATGTACATTACTTATTTTCTTTTTCCGTTCAACTGTCATGCTGATTCTTCTCCCGGTATATACTTCCGTCGGTAACACAAATCGTAAATCTTATGCTCTAATTCGTGAATTCCTCGACTTTCATACCTCGTCAAAGGCCGCCACCGTGGGCGTGCCTCAAGCAACCCGTATATCGCCTCCACCTCCTCCAATCCGTGATGATAATGCGGCCCGTCCTCCACCCCATCCTGGGACGGACTTCGGTACAAAACACTCTCCTTCGGGACAGCACATGCCTCCCAATTACCCCCATCTCCTTCCATCACCTTCCCAACCCACGCTGCGTAATCCCGCACGTCGGTTGCGACATGTAGAAACCCTCCAGGCTTCACACACCCCGCCAAATGTCCCACCGACACAGCATTTATGACCCGCCGCTCGTGATCTTCAGGCCTTGGCCACGGGTCCGGGAAAAAGATGCAAACCTCGTCTAAAGCCCCGGGTGCGAACCAACCAGCCCGTAAGTGGTGCAGGAAATCACCACGCAACATTCGCACATTTTCCACCGCCGTTTCATTCATCCTCGTCAAGGCTCCCCCAACACTGGCAGAATGCCACTCACAGCCCATGAATCCCACTTCGGGCGCTAATTCTTGTAGCTCCAAGGCCTTGGTCACAAGGGTTGCCCCGTCTCCAAACCCCACATCTACCACCACCGTTCGCACCTCGCGGTCCGGCGCAAAGAGGGCAGGAATGTCCATCTTAACTTGCCAGCCCGGAGGCTCTATCCCGTACCGTGGCCAAAGCTCTCGGATGCGCTTTTTCGTGCCCTTACCCACCCACCGCGAGACACGGCGGTACCACCCAGGCCTCTTTTGTAAGTTGCGCAGCCGCTTTCGTTCCGCCGGGGAACGTCTGGGGTTGACGTCTTCCTCCTCCAAATCTAGTCCCTCCATCATCGCGATCGTTGTTGCTTTCCAGTCATCTCCCTGCTCCTGGTTCGATGATGTACACATAAGGGCTGCGCTATCCTCCTGTGGGGACGGTGGTTCACGCATGCACACGGCTTGCGTCTTGCGTGCGCGCCGGGAGGCAAAATGGAGAGGGGGCTTACTGCTGCCAACAAAAAACGCAGGCACCCGGGCAGCGGCAAAGAGTTGAAGAAAAAGATGGAGGAAGAGGAAGCACACACACCGGCGATCAAAGCATCGGCGGTCAAAGCGGCGGGTGGCCAGTTTGTCGTCGTCGATTGTGTGAAGGGTGGGCGGTCACGAGAGGGCTGTGCTGTGTGGGGCTGGGGAGGTTAGCGGAGACTCCTAAAAATATTAAAATCAGAATGAATGCGGGGACAGCAGCCGCTGCAAGAGATAGCCAGGGGCTTCGTTTACGTGCGACTGAAGCTGCGTATGTGCGTGATGTTCAAATGCAGTGGATAGAGCAAGGACCCTAGAAAACTGGCTATCCGGGTAGCTTCAACGGACCGCACGAAGAATACCCCAGCAAGTCGTTTGGCAAACAAAGAGGGAAGCAAAAATATCAAAACTTCGTGCATCAATATATTCTTTATTGTTATCTACTATCTTTTATGGATGCTGCTGGTGCTAACCTCGCTTGCAAGCAAATCCAACAACACTCGCCCGCGAAGCAAGTCGAACGCCCATCATGTATGTACAAATTACTAGATGATCTGTTCTATGTAACTACACAGTAAATTCATAATCTCTCTCTGTCTTGATCTCTTCCTCCATCTCGGGCACCAGAACCTCTTCCAAGGCCGAGCCCAGCTGGTGGGCATCGTGCTCTCTCACCCCTCGTGGCCGTGGGTCCTTCGTTGGCCCTATCATATCACTCCGCGCGGCACTCAACACCCCCGCTACCGCTTTAAAACCCGCAAGTAGCCGTTCGACATGGGCCAGATTATGGACACCAATGAGAAACCGGATCACCAAGGTGTCGTCGTCTCCCTCCTCCTCCTCGTTCTCCATCTCGTGCATCTCCTCAGCACCACTGCTGGGAATCCCTATTCCACCCCTCCTGCTACTGTTTTTATTCTCACTGACACCCAACGCAGCATCTAACAGCATCGCCTCAGCAGCCTCCAAGGAGGCAACCAAATTTGACAAGACATATAACTGTTCCCGTCTTGCGCCAATCTCAACTGAGACTGGGAAATACCCATTATCGTCATCCATATTAAACTTTTCCGCGTCCACATCCACCCTTCGTGCCCTGACCATCGACGAAGACGCATTCTCTCCCCCCACAGCCCCCAGCATTGCTTCCTCCCCTGCCTGCAACAGCGGGCAGGCTTTGTCGGCGCGATGAACAACCGTTACCTCGCCATGGGGCATCTCCCACACACGCAGCCCCGTCAGAGGATCGCCATCCACAGGCCTACAGCAAGGACACAATCGATACGTCTCCCGCCCGTTATGACTCAACAAATACACAGGCTCCTGCTCCCCCCGAGCACTAAACCGAACCTCCTCTCCTCTCTCCTTCCTGTATCCCTCACCCTCCTCCTCCGGCCCTCTATCCATCAAAGGCGTCAAGTCCAACTCATGAGCACTTTCAGCATCTAGTCCCAGCACTCTTCCCAACATGGCTCCCGTTTCATGGGGCTCCACCGACAGTGCCACCTGAAAGTAGACCTCCTGCAGTGACGCGTAACCCGTAAATGATTTTACTGATCTTTCCAAATCCTCCGGAGTCGGAAGCGTGCCTAGTTTCTTCTCAAGGAACACCTGGTTCCATACCAACAGGGCTTGTACGAGCCGTCGGCCTTCCTCTTCCGCCACCCCATGTTCTTTCGTACGGAAATACGTACGGATTTTCCCACGCGTGGTTCGACAGTGTGCGGCACGAACCCAAGGCACGGAAGGCTTGGCGTTTCGGGTAGCCACAACGTACAACACGTCACCGTTTTGGACAACGTACCCCAGAGACGAGACCGGACGGCCGTTGACTTCGGCAAGCCGGAGGTGCAAGCCAATTTGTTTGTGGAGTTTGAAGCCGGCATCGAGTAGAGTGGCACCACGCGGAAGATCGTGGATGCGTCCGTTTTTAAGAAAAAAGGAGACGCGGCTGCCAAGGATTTCGGCGCGGACGGCTGCGTGGTGTTTGTGTACGGGTGGGAAAGGGAGGGGGATCAAGTGAGATTGAGATTGAAGGAGGGCATGTGCGCAGGAAGAAGTGAACCCCCAGCAGCTGGTTATACATGTAAATGCCTCATGTGTACTTGGCGCACCATCGCGCGAATAGTGCACAAACAAAAGCATGGATCAACTCGAACGGGCAAGCAAGCACACATACCTTCGACGAAATCCCGGGCATTCACTTCCGTTTGCCAGTCTTTGAGGCAGGTTAACCAGGCAGTGCGATAATGGCTGGTGCTGCCACTCGAAACACCGCTGGTACTGCTACTGCTACTGCTACTGCTACTGCTACTGCCGCCAGGGCCGCTTATCCGGCGTTGCTCGTCTTTGTAGAGCCAGTGGGCGGCCAATCCCATCTCGGCAACGGCATGCATCCTTTCGAGGGGGTAGAGTAGAAGAAGAGAAGAAGGAAGGAGGGAAAGAGGGCGGAGTGAGCAATCGGAGCAAGCATCCAGATTCACGCATACTCAACTCCAACCACAACCCAACGCACCCACTCCCTCCTGCTTCCTCAAATCCGTACCTCCCTCTTTATTAACGAAAAACGTACCAATCCGTCCGTATCTGCACCTCCACCACCTGTCCATTCCTCATGATGGTAGCGTGTAACGACTGATAGCCGTTAACCTTCGGGATCGAGACATAGTCTTCCACCGTGCTCTTGTAACCCGAAGCAGACAAATGCCTCTGGACCAAATACATGACCCGAAAACACAAGTATATCCCGCGCCCCTTCCACTCACTCTCCGGCTCATCCGGCTGCCTATCCACATTAATCACAATCCGCATGGCCACTACATCCTTGATATCGTCCAAGCTAACAGGCTTACCTACCTCTTTCGCTTTCCTGTCCATCTTCCTCCACAACGAATACTTCTCTTTCAACCGCCCCGTGACCGTTAAATTGAGCGGCTTGGGCTGGTCAAGCAGCAGCTTTCGCTCGAGCATCTGGTGTAAGGCTATGTGAGTCGAAGCTAACACGTCCTCATACCCGTCCGATCGATTCGCAAGCATCGCGCTGATCTCCTCGCTTTCCTTTGGGTACACATACCGAAACGCGATGTCCTCCAATTCACTTTTAAGGCCCCTCACCCCCAGTCGATCAGCCAGCGGCGCGTAGATGTCCAAAGTCTCCCTCGAAATCTTCATTTGTTTCGCCGGAGACATAAATTGAAGAGTTCGCATGTTGTGGAGACGATCACAAAGCTTTACATAAATTACACGGTAGTCATTGCACATCGCCAAGAAAAGTGACCGGAGATTTTCCGCTTGAGTTTCCTCGTAATCTGCTGTCGACGAACCCAGTTTAGCCAGCTTGGACACCTTGGTCTCCCCCTCCACGATCTGTCGCACGCCCTCCCCGAAGATCTCTCCTATCTCCTCCAAGCGCAAGTGGGTGTCTTCCGCCGTGTCGTGCAGCAGACCCGCGCATATCGTATCGACATCCATGCTAAGCCCTGCCAAAATCCTCGCCACCTCTACAGGGTGTTCGATGAACGGCGCCCCCGACTTTCGCTTTTGCCCTTGGTGGGCCAAGCAACTGACTTCCAACGCAAGCTTGACCCGCGCAACTTCATCTGTTGTCAAATACCCTAGTTCTGGAGAAAGGATTCGCCAAAATCGACGAACCGACTCCCGCATCTCGGCATCTTTGACAGCAGGGCTTAGCGTGCGCTTCCGTCCTTGCCGATCCGTGCGGACGAGCTCAACGAAGGACCGCGGGGCGCCGCTAGGGATGGGAGGCCGAATTTCTTTGAGGAGTAAGGACCACGCGTCCAACCACCCGGAAGAAGGGGAAGAGGAGTAGGCATATGTTGAGGGGGGAGGCGCCGAGGCATCAATTTCTGATTGCGGGGGCGGTGGTGGTGGCACGTAGACCATCATTGTCGTCGTCTGGGTGCGGCAGGTCTTAGTGACCCACGTAAGAGATGGGAGGGAGGAAGGAAAGGGGGGAGGGCTTGGTCCCGAAGCCGGCAGCATGAAGGGTGAAGCACATGGTAAATAGCTGGCTAGCAGGATGAGGAGAAGGGGAAAGGGCAACCGCCCGTGCGACTCTTGTAATGGTAGTTGTATTGCTGCTGCTGCTGCGGCGGCTGCTCCTGCTGCTACTGCGGCTGCTGCTGCTGCTACTGCGGCTGCTGCGGGGTTCATTGACAGATCGGAGTCCTCGGCGAGCGTAATGGTGGGATGATGCGCCTGTGGTTGTGTGCGATGTGGGTGTGCGTACGCATATAACTTCACCTTCATGGACCTTTCGAATCGCGCTTGCAGTCCGGTACGGGCCGCGCTTTCCTGGGTATAGTTTTGGGTGTGGTGGCAATCTCAAGACTGCGTGCCCCCAAAGCCTCGACAATAGCGGCAACATTGCTTGTCACGTACATTTCTACGACTTGCAAGCGCAGCGTCATAAATCGTGGTCCAAGTCTCACGCACAAGTGGTGTCCATAAACGACGAAAGCATTTCCCGCGAACGAAGTAACGTGTGTGAATTGAATGCAAGCCGACGGCCACATTTTTGTCTATGCAAACCAAAAGCAGCCCATGAGCGCTAATTCTAATGCACCTTTTCCACAAAAATGCAGAGGAGCAAGTGGGAGCCGAGCCCTTATTCTCCCTCCACTTCCGAGACCTGAGTCCTCAGCCTCCCCTCCTCCCACACGAACCCCGGATACGTCAGAACCATAGAAGGGCGTGTCAAAAGGGTGTACAACAAAAACAAGAGGAAAACTTGTGACTGGCAAGATGTTTCCCCTGTTAGCTGAGCTCTGATCCACGCGCTGATATGTAACAGAAAGATGGAAACGTGTCAGCGCACCAGCGCGGCCCCCACTTCTTCCTGGCACATCTGGTGCACTGGGACATGCACCTGTGTCATGTGCCCAAAAAGCCTAAATTGGAGGTTATGAATTCTCATTGCGTCCTCACTGTGCAATACTACACTGTGACAGGGCCAGGACGTGAGGTGCCAGGCCAACGCAGGCATTCAGCTCCCGGGCACAAGATCGACAATTCTGGAAGTATGGCCTCGACGTCTGACATCCCCGCCACGTCTCATTTCAGCATCCTGTTCACGGACTTGCTTCTTGAGATTGTGTCTTACTGTAATCTTGAAGCCCTTCTCCATCTTCGTGCATCGGCCCGGCTCTGGGCCGTACTCGTCGCTGAGCACGAGCAGTCCCGTCCGTCATTCACCACGGTGGTGGGGGCACTGCCGAAGCTGGCATCCCAGGTCAAGCTGCATTGCTCAGCGACGCCCTCGGTGGGCTTTCTTTTCTCTGCCAACGGGTCGGGCCCGGCGAAGCTGACCGAGGCTTTGTCCGCATTGCCTTCACGCTGTCAAGTGATTGGGGGGGGAAGCCCTTACCCGTTTACAGGACACGGCAAGGTGTTTACACAAGCCGGTGGCCCGGACGGGGATGCAGTGCTGAGCCTTTTGTCCTTGTTCGAAGCGCATGCGCACGTCTTTATGGTCAATAACGGGGATCTAGACGCGGCCGAAAAGTTACTGACGGGTGGGCGAAGCGTTGTGCGGGAAAATATTCTGGGCCTGGACCCCACTATTGATTACAAAATGTTCATAATTATACCCGGTCAGTGTGCTGAGCACGTGGAGTTTTTATTGCAAGCCCTGCAAGAAGGTTATCCTCTCGCTGCAATTATTGGCGGAGTCTTTTCGCGTAATGTTTTCTGTTGGAAAGACGGTATGTTCCAGACGCCGGGCGGCGCGGCAAAGAACAAAGGTATTGTTGGCATGGCGTTATGGGGGAATGTGCCATTGCAAGCGGTTGTGTCGCGTGGGGTAGTTCCACGGTGCCCGGCACTCAAAGTGGCGGATTGGAAGTACGACAGAAACGTGGAGGCTATAAGTGTCAAGAGCGTTTACCAGCCAGCGTCTCGAGCTGCGGCCGCTTCCTCGGCAGGAACGGCGACGATTACAGAAAATCCTTACACCATTTTTCAGGAGATGGGGGTTGACAATATGTACATAGGCCTCCAAATAGAGTCTCCATCGTTAGAAAGTGGAGCTGCAGGGGTAGGAGACGGAGGGGGCGGAGGCGAGACGAGGATCACGGCCCATGCACCCTACGAATTGCCTTCGTTTGAATTTGCGTTATCACAGGAGGGAAACATAGAGCTCCTCCTTTCCTTCGCAAATGCATCACAATTGCCGCCAGCAAACGCGCAGTTGGCGATTCGGTTTTTCGAACTGACGAGGCTTGCCGCCCAAGCGCACGTGCAGAGTAAATTGAGGGCGGTCGCAGCTGAGCTGGGGCAAAATAAAGAAAAGGTTCTAGGGGCACTACTCTTCTCTTGCAATGGGCGGGGGCCGCGGCGGTTTATGGACACCGCTCATTCGAATTTTGATGCCTTGATGTTCATGAGCCACTTCCCTGACACGCCTCTGAGTGGCATCTACGCCATGGGCGAGATTGGTCCACAAGCAACGTATGTAGACGACGAGGAGGAGGGTATGGAGGAAAGGGGTGGGGCGGTAGCCAGCGATGAGGAAGAGGTAGAGCAAAGGGGATCTATTTTGCGGAATAGTCAGTCGGGATCCTGTGCGTTGCAAGGTTTCACTGCCGTTTTTGCCTTGCTTGTGACACCGCAACGCTCCACCGCGTCGTCGCCTCTGCTCATGGTGCTAAACACTGAAGGGTTGGCAGTAGCAGTACAGCGTGTCTTGGAACACCGCAATATTGGTGGATTTGGGGGAAAAGGAAGTGGTGCTGTCAAAAGTGGTGGGGGTGGGGGGAATGTGAATGGTACGCCGGGAGCAGTGCAAAAGGCTTGAAACATAAGGGTTCGTCGAGATGTGGAGATGTAAATATCGTTTGACAGAAGGAGGACATATTTGGGGAGAAACGCATACATTCTTAGTCACGAAGAAATGAAGTGCGTGTGTCTTTATTGAGGAGGGGGGAGACGCAGGGCATATAAGTGCTCTATTTGTGTAAACATTTTACCAACGTGCAGGATGCAAGAGATATTGATCTTGGCAAAGTTTCCGAAGGAGAATCTAAGATTTGCCAAGGACTATGGCACCTCCATAGGCATGTATGTGAGCTTTGAAAATACGAAAGATGGAATATACCAGTGCATGAGAAGAAGGCTTCGCTAGCCATACCTGCGGAACTCCTGTCCTGTGCCAGTTTATTTCAGGTCACAAAGGCCACCTTATCAAACACCTCGCATGTCCTCCGCACAAACGTGGTCAAGGCGCTTAAATTCAAGCGCCCGGTGCTCCTGCGCGAGACCCAAAGCCTCCAGAAAGGTATAATTTCTGGTAATCCCTCTACCCTCAACTTCAGCAGCTACCCCGATAAAATTGAATGCACGTCTACCTCCCTCCTGTCCGAGCTGCCCTCTTTCCCTTCCGCTCCCGGGCACCATTGCGGATGGGATGACTGGGCAAGCTTGCATGGCGGCGATCATGCCTTGCCCTATCTTGCCTAGGTTGGGGAGGGAGAAGGGAGGGAGGGAGGTGCTTGAGGGATGAGCCGACCAATGGAGCTTCTACCATGGGAGGGAGGCGACCACTCCGGCTGTAGTGCAATCCTCAACAGGCGACATCTGGGAGGACCGTAGGACCTGTGAACCAGTCCAAGATGTTCGCATATTACATGCGACAGATGGCGTTTGTACTTGGCCAAGTGCTCTTACTCCAACGCATCACGGGTCCACGGGTCGCGTTTGCACAAAATTCGTGCAGCTTGTCGAGATCCTCTTTTTCAGCTTTGTTTCCTTCCAAAGTAGCCAGCCTTGCGATATGATCTTTCCACATTGGATCGAGGGTAAGTCGCTAAGTAGTTTTCTTAAGCTCAGGCTACTTGCGTCGCCTATCCTCAAAATCGTTTTCCATTGTTTGTTGCTTCTTAAAAAGTATGAAAATTTAGTTTACCTCCCACGATATATGTATATTTCTGTCCATGTGGGTGGGTGTGCACGTGAAGGTGTCGGCGGAGAGTGTGTGGATGTCAGGGGGAGAGGGTACATGTGGCAGTGAAAGAAGCCATCCCCGGCATTTCATATCAAGTCCAAGTCCAAGCGCATGACCAGTGATTCGTTTGGCTTCGAGGAGAAGAGTGTCTCGGTAGTGACAGCGAGGACCAAAAATTGACGGGGCCCTTCCTTTATTCCACCCGGCATAATTTGGGGGTGGAGAAAGGTATCAAGATGTGCGAGAACTCCAAGAATGAGGTTGACGCAAACTGTCGTATCCAATTTTGTTTTGGGAGATGGTACTTTTTGATGCCTTACAAGGTGGAAAAGGAAGAGCAGGAAGGGAGAAAAAGGGTGGGGGAGGGACGAGTAGGGGTGCTCGACCCCGGAGTGCGCACTTTCATGACAAACTATTCGGAGAAAGAATGTGGAATGATGCATGTCCTGATAGAATGGGTGAGCGCACCACAACGCCTTTTCGTGAGCATTTGTTTGAAGTCAGGTGCGCGCGTGAATGCCTGTCTCACAAAGAGATGCGCAAAAAAAGGTAAAATAACCAACGGTTAAAATTGAGGTACTTTTCGTCATGCTTTGGTACTTGCTATCGGTGAACGGCTCCGCGGAGCCCTCCGCTGGCCAAAGAACCCCTCCCTCCTCCTCATTCACCCTGGGAAGAACCTAGTCTCCCCATTGTCACGTGGTCAGTTCAGGACAATGTTTGCATGGCTTTCAACAGGAGACGGGAGTGGAGAGAGTATGGATGGTGGGAGAGAAGCAAGGCACCACCACCTCTGCCTCCCTCCGTCCCTTCCTCGCTCCCTCTTCTTCCGCGCCCAGCGTATGTACCTTGTCCTCACCCAGACCTGCGCACGGTTACCCCCATAAATTTGCCTCGTCACTGACAATGTCTAAGCTCTGCGCTGGCTCTTTCCACTCACGTTTCACACCGCGCTTACCCCTCTCTTTCTCATCTTCTCCACTAACTCGTTATTATCATCACAGCCATCATGACTGTCAAGCGCCGCAATCACGGGCGCAACAAGAAGGGCCGCGGCCACGTCAAGCGTGTGCGGTAAGAAAGAGTGTGTGAGATGTGGAGGCGTTGGCTGGTCTAGCGGATGGGTGGTCATGGTCGTGAGTCCAGCGTCGTGCTTGCCACAACGGAGCATGGTCAGCTTGTGACGGCCTGTCTGTCTTTTCCTCAGAACCGGTGGTACCAATGACCTTGTGCGCGCGACGCTGCCTGCATCTCACTTAGTCCTGCAGAAAGGACGGCACTTCTCCCATCCCGTGCTTTTGCAATGAACAAACCCAGCAGTCTCATGCACTCTCCCTCCCGACCCAACCCCAGGTGCGCCAACACCGGCAAGGCCGTCCCCAAGGACAAGGCGATCAAGCGGATGTTAGTGCGCTCCATCGTGGACCAGTCCTCTGCCCGTGATATCAAGGAGGCGCGTGTGTTCGAGAACTACCAACTGCCCAAGCTTTACATCAAGCAGTACTACTCCGTGGAGGCCGCCGTGCATCAACGCCTCGTCCGTTCCCGCAGCAAGGAGGACCGACGAAAGCGAGAAGCGCCTGAGAATAAGCGCCCCGGCGCTCGTTAAGACGACGCGCTTTCCTCAATATCTGGTGGAAGGGCAGGCGGCAAGCGGGAGGGGGGAGGGTGGTCGTATCTGCCTTTTTCTGGTCTCATTCTCTAAATTTAAAAAAGCAACGGCAAGACCATGGTGTAGTTAGAGAGGCTGCGCCAAAGATGGTCCAAGAGAAAGGAAAGAAAAGGGTAGAGTGGGAGGCACGCCTCATTTACCCTTGTGTTTGTCAGTCTCCATTTGACGACCTTCAAAACCTTGAAAAGACTAGGAGAAAGCAAAACCTCAACTACAACGACAGGAAAAACAATTTTTTTTAATGGAAGCGTTAGGTATTCAAAGGTATTAGGTATATTCTTTCTTGGGGGGTAGGTTTCATTCTTCTTCTTTCAACTTTTTGGTCCTTCTCCATTTCGAGTTTGCTGGGGGGCACATATTTTTCCTTGTTACCATTACGGGTGGTCTAATGGAAATGAATGGAATGAGGGAGGTCTCGTGTCCTTTTCTTATCGACTTCTTTTCCTCGTCTTCTCCAAGTTGGTATTGAGGTTTCTCTTATTTCCTTCTATCATACACTCCCCTCCATATTATTATACTTCCCATTCCACCACGTTTCCCTTTTTCTCGATGTCGACCGATCCCTCCGCCTCCCAACCTGCTCCTCCCCTACCTCCTCCTCTTCTTATCTTCAACACATCACTCGAATTACCTGGGATTAAGATTCTCGGCTTATTCCAAAGCAAAAGGAATCCCCTCACACTCTTCTACTCCCTCCTCCCCCTCCACTACAACCAGTTTTCCTAAAATCGCGCGAAGGCGAGCTTCCCCCGGGCTTCAACATACCCAACAACCCCCAAATGGTCGGCCGACCCCCAAATAGGCTGCTAGTATCAACAGGCGTACTACTACTAGTACTCCTGCATGCTGATGCTGCTGCAGCTGCTGCTTTTGCGGCAGGGTAAAGCCGTGCAGTAGCAGCAGCAGCAGCTGAGGTGGGTGCTGACAGGCGGACACGAGTAGGCGAAGGACCTCCTCCTCCTCCTCCAGCTAATACAGTGGGCGCAGGACGCTTGCCCGGTGAAGGGGATGAAGGAAAGGGGACGTAAGGTCGACGAAGCACCATTTTCAGTTCGTCCTCCTCCTCTTCCTCCTCCTCTTCCTCCTCCTCTTCCAACTCTTCTTCCTCCTGTTGAGATTCGTCCACTTGCGTCTGCGAGAAATCTTGAGAGAACGCTTGTGTTTGCATGGCCCAAGCCTGACTATCCTGTTGTTTCTTGTTGCGTCGCAGGGACGTCCGCTGTGCTGGAGAGGGTGGATGAGGGGAACCGGGACCCGCCTGAAGGATTTGCGCCCTTGGAGAACGTGTGGAGATACCCTCGCCCTCCTTCTTCCCCTCCTCTTCCTGACCTCCTGGCTTTGGTGACAGGGCCTTGATTTCTTCATTCTTTCCTTCCTTGGCATCATCATCAACGGGGGCAGCGACAGTCCTTCGTCGTCGGCTTGGGGATTCTTGCCGCTGCTCCTGCTGCTGTTGCTGCTCCGCCTCCTCCTCCTGCTGCTGCTGCTGCTGCATCTGTCGTGTAGGGCTGGTGGCCTTGATGCTCGCCGCGCTTCGTGTCGAACGCGCCGGACTCGGGGGAGGGATGAGCACAGGCACAGACTCATAAGATTCTTCCTCCTCTTCCTCCTCTTCCTCCTCCTCCTGACGTTGCGTTTCAAATTCCCGGGCAGGCGACGCGCCAAATTGAGAAGCCAACCGATCGTCCTCGTCGATTTCTTTCCCCTCTGCCTCTCCTTCTTCTTGCTGCTCTCCCTCTTCGTCTTCTGCTTGCGAGGCTATCGCTGCAATTGCTCCTGCCCTTTCTGCTACAGTTGCTGCATCTGCTGCTCCAGCTCGACCCGTCTCTGCTGCGGCTGGTGTTTGCATTTGCTGTCCTGCTGCTGCTCCCCCATTGATTGCATGCGCTCCGTTGCCCGCTCCTCCCAATACTTCTACTGCACCTACCGCTCTCTTTGCAACAACAGCAGCCGCAGCAGCAGCCGCCGCTGCGGCGGCTGTAGCCACGTTCACGCCAGCAATACGCCTCTCGGGGTAAGCCGCGTCCTGAGCAAGCATTGCCTTTACCTCGGTAAGCGTGACAGGATGTTGATTATCCACAGGATCTGGTAGAGCATCCGCGCCAGTACTGTCAGGAAGGCGAGGCAGGCCTTGCCCGGTGGCAAGCTTGGTTATGAGGGCGCTAGGGTCCAGCTCGCGATACAGCCTCTTTATTTCGGTAATGGTGTTGATACTTCGAGGGTTGCCATAGGTCGATTGCCCCCTCTCTGACAAAACCACGGTGAACTTTGTGGCCACCAAACATAATGGCGCAAACGTATGCGCATCTTGCTTTGTGTTTTGGGGCAAATGGTGGGCGAGGCTTCCTGTGGCTGAGTCCACAGCGAGGGGTAGATATGAGACAAGCCACTTTTCGAGCTTGACCATGCAGGTGCTGAGGCCCGACAAGCTTTTCTGTGGCATGGCCTCGTGGAAGGATTGACGGGCGTCCGGAGTGAGGAAGACCGCAATCTTGTTTTCCTTGTCACTCACTTCTAGGTAGCCGTGCTGGGTGGAGCCGCGGACGACTTGGACCACCTTGGGCCGGTGGTCCGAGGGGCCAGCAGGCTTGTTATTGCTAGCTCCGACTCTCCCCGCCGAGTCTTCTGCGCCCAACGCCGCCTTGACAGCCGGCAAAATCCACGGTGTGGACATCGTCTTGGCCATGGTGGCTGTCGTTGTGTTGAGTTGGGGGAAGTGGAGGGTGAATGCCCTGTCAAGTTATCGCTCAATGCACAATGAGCTGCTCGGAGACAAGAGGAAGCCACGCAAGTACATGGGCAAAAACAAGCACCAGCACCTCGACAACAACGATGAACTTAAGCACGCACAGCCTGTATGCTTCTGTGCAGGCGAGAAGGATGTGGGTGAGGCGCGGCGTTGGTCAAAAGGAAGTGCATGAAAAGGCTGCGTTTATTTGGCGGGAGCAAGCCGTTGATGTCTTCACTTTCTTCATGTCCGCAGACACACATACTCACAACTCTTTCTTTTCGCTTGGCGTACTCTTCTCCGCCGGTCTCTCTCATGCTATCGCCGCTAACTCTCTTTGATGACATGCCCACCTTCTCATTCTCACCACACTTTTTTTTTCTGCATCCCATGACTGCCAAACACAAATCCGTCGCTTCTCCCCACTGTAATATACTACACGGCCATGTATGTCCGACTAACTCACTTCCTTGCCTTCTTCTCACTCTTTTATACCACCAAACATTCTTTCGGCCCAACATCTGTCCACTGACTTTCTTCTACTTCATCATTTACTTTATGTCGCGCCCTTCCTCCATATTTCCGCAAACTGGGCACATATACTGATGTACACTCACTCTATGTCGCCGCTTTTTCGTCTCATGAATTGAATTCACTCTCATTATCCCTTCCGTCAGTCATCTATTTTCCCTCGGACACTCCGCCCCCCCTTAATTCAGCCTCCCAACTCCCTCACCTCCCTCCCCCCTCCCCTCCTTTTCCTCCCCCCCCCTCCTTCGATGCCGCTGCCGCCGCGCGCATCCGTTCATTCTTCAATGCCATCACATACGTTTCCAGCTCTCCCACCGCCTCATCTGTCTGTTGTATTTTCAAATTGACCTCTTTCACCTCTTCCAACAGCTTCCGCGTCTCCTCCTGCTCCTTCCTCATTTCCGCCCTCACCTCATCCCTCTGCTGCTCCATCGCCAGGAATTGTGCCGCTGCCTCCTCCCCCTCCTCCTTCGCTGCTTGCACTCCGGCCACCGCAACCACCAATCCCTTGCTTGCTTCCGTCATATGCATATGCGTCTTCTTCGCTTTCTTCATCTCCACTTCCATCTCCTTACCATGTCTCTCCTGGACCGAAGCTAATCTCCCCCTAAATCCATCCAAAAACTCTGTCGCCTCTTCTTCAAGAACCCTCACCATACCTACCTGCCACGACAACAAAGAATTATGTCTCTCCAATTCGAATATTTTCGACTGGGTTTCGCTGGCTATTGCTTGGACTTTGCGGGTTTGGTGCAAGGTCTCTTTAAGCTCTGACAAGATTTGTTTTTCTTCCTTTTGCTCAAGCTTGAGTTCGGCGGCGAGGGATGACATATGCGCCAGGGCCTCGTTGAGGCTTGTGGTGGCTTCATCGGTGGATTGACGGAGGTTATTGACAAAGGTGAGGAGACGGTAGGAGGAGGAGGAAGAGGAGGAAGAGGAGGAGGATATAGAAGAGGAGAAAGAGGAGGAGGGGTTTGGGGGGGACGCAGGGTGGGGGGTAGGGGGGGAGGAGGAGCGGGGGGGGCGATGAGCCATGGCTTTGGAAATTGTCGTCATGATGGTGCTGCTGCTATTACTGCTATAAATTGTACTGCCGCTTCTGGTCCTGCTGCTGCTGCTCCTTTGCTGCTGTTTACGGTGATGTGATGGGTGGGTGTAGTCTGTGAAGAAGTAGGTGAGAAGGTAATTGTCTGATATGTTTACATACATATGTATATGGTGGAGGCTTGGTGGAATGGGTTACCAAAGGAGCAATCGGCTGGCAAATCGACTTTGTGTTTGGGGTTGGCCGTGTGTGTGAGTGCGGCCCATGGCGTGCATGAAGGAACATAAAGAGTGAGGAGTGGGAGGTAAGGAGGTCGGCGGAGGACAAGGAAGAAACGATCAGGACAGGGCGACCAAAGGCGCCTGGACGAGTGTTCGCCATCATGGAAGGTATGTGTAAAGGTACCCTGCACAGATGAGAGAAAGGGCTAGCGTGGCGTGTGGCTCATTGTGAGCCTTTGCCTTGCCTTGATGTCACGAAATACTCTCGGGACGTAGAGTTCCGAGCACTGCTGGCAGGTTCCGAGTCGACCAACTTGATGCCTCAAGTTAGGTTACCTCGAGATGGATGGACATTTCCTGAAAGAAATGTTGATGAGCCATTTAGCTTTCGGTGATGAGGCGTGCGCACTGGGGTCTTGGGCATGCCTTGGTTGTGTGTTTATGATGGGGCCTAGCACCGGCTGGGGGGCAAGACACAGCCCTCCGCGCGCCAGGGAGTGGGGGCCATTGTCGTTCTATTGTTGCTGCCTTCTATCTATTAACAAAAGACAGCTATTCTCATCGCTTTGAATGTCTCTCGAGTCGCTAACCGCACACACACTGTACTCACCGCAGCGGGCCGCTTCTACATTTACGATCAGGCGCGTACAAGCACAGGACTCCGACATCGAGGGGAAAGAGGAAACGGAGAAGGCGCAGGAGGTGGAGGTGGTGGTGGAAGCCCTAGAAGACGCTCGCCGTAAGCCACTCGTTGGGAGCACATGCGAGCAACGGGAGATTATGTCGAGGAGGGCTTTGGGGAGCTGGAGGAGAGCCTGGCTCCTCGCCAGAGGGCATCGGAAAGAAGTCCTTGCCATTGATCAGGCGGTGTGCGCCCCCAGTGTAGACGCATGGCCAGGGTGCCGATTGCAGGTGGAACGCAAAGGACCAGATTAGGAGGAACCTTTGGAGCCCGGGTTCCAGCAACACGGAGGACAGGAGATTCGCCGTAAGCATCGCACGCGCCTCTGATTTTATGTGGGCCAGCGCTTCTTGGAGAAGCTGATGCGCGGCTGTTAGACGGGGCCTGTCTAGGATGGCGATTGTGACGGCACCACAGAACCTCAAGTAGCACCGACGATAACCCGCCGCAAGCGAAGAAAAGCAGCTACGACAGTTGCGGAGTACTGGAGAAGGAGAAGAATGTCTGGCTGAGAGACCATCAGCTTTATACATGTCAGGACTCCTATGATCTTCGCTTTCTATGGCAAGGGTGGCCATCCACAGCAGAGAGCGAGAGAGAGAGCCATTCCCAACGCAGCCCCGCAGCAGTGCCGTACGTAGATACCGCAGGAGCGAGGGTCAGAGAGAGGCTACAGGGAGTAGGACCAGGCAGGGATTGAGGTAGTGGAGGGATTAAGTGGAGACTACCTGGATGAATTCATCTATCACTGGCTGGTCCTTTTCCTTGTAGCCTCTGACCTTCGTTCCTGAGGTGCGAAATAAATAAACTGCTTTGGTACCTCAAGGCCTCCACAGCATAGCTACCCTGAATAGCCCTCGTGGAGATGATCAGGACGCTCGCAAAACCCGGTCTCGGCGCAAACGAAACTGGGTTCGCCCCCTTGTCCTACCTTTCCCTCTGTCAATAACCTGGTGCCTCTTTGTTGTCCGTCCGCTCCGTGCGGTACGACCGTGAGACTGAGTTGGAAATGGCTCTCTTTCTCCCTCCTTCCTGCGGGTGGCCACCCTTTCAGAAGGGACCGGAGACCATCAGTGAAGTCCTGGCATTCACCAAAGCGGATAATAGTCGCTTGGCCAGACAGAGTCAGAGAAGAGCGCTTCTCCCTCTCCAGTTCTTGGCAACTGTCGTAGCTGCTTCCCTTCGCTTGTGGCGGGTTATCGTTGGTGCTACTCGGGACTGAGGTGCCGCCCGAAAATCGTCGCCCTGGGTGTCCCCGTCGAATAGCCACATCTTCAGTTCCAAAAGACGCGCTATCCTCCCATCAAAAGTAGCTGTGCGCACGGTGATTCTCCGGGATATTGCTACTGGGACGCGCAGAGGGGCGCCCGTGAAGGGGGCATTGTCGTTCTATTTGTTGCTGCATATCGCCAAAGTAATTGAAGACCCCCCATTATTGATGAGAGCATGCTTAACTCATTGCTCTGAAAGTCTCTCGTTTTCTTAATTCACGCACATACATATATATAGTTCACCGCACAAGGTTTACCCTGAGGTACATCACTACTTGATCGCCGTCATCGCTATCGCTGCAAGCGCCGGTACAACTTCGGTTGCAGGGGCTCTCGTAGTACACAATATTCAGCAGAGCGTTTCGCTATAGGCCACGTACATGTACATAAAGAAAGTGCTTGTGAATGGAGTGGAAAGGAGGACGGAAGGAGGGGATGAGTTCCGCTGGGAACGCATGCTGACGACCCGGAGGAGACACAGCATCATGGGCTTTTCGTGCCTCGTCTTTCTCCTTCCCACCCCAACCCATACCTTCACAACGACTACAGCGCCACCACATCCACGCACGTAATCAACTCCACCCCATTTTCACCCGTCTGTTCTCTATTACAGGCAAGGATCACCACTCGAAACAAAGGCTAACCCACCCGCGCCTCAAGTCTCCGCGAACACCTGCCTCCTTCTCCTTCCGGACCCCTCGGCTGCCACAAGGAGCCCACCATGGTGGCCTCGGCGCTTTTCATCATGGATCTCAAGGGGAAGATCATCATCTCCCGCAACTTCAGGGGTGATATCCCCCTGACTGTCTCGGAAAGGTAAAGCGAGTAAGGGAGGGCAGGGTTGCTGCTTCTGCTGATGATTACGAGGGGGCAAGCGGGGCTGTGACATCCGTAGGGACAGCAAGAGGGCGGCTCCTGCAGCGCTTGTTTTTGCTTTGTCTTTCACGGTCCGGAGCGAGTTTTAGAGCGCCTGTCTTATGCCTCTGCGAGCTCTCCGTGCCCTTCCAGCTCTCATCCACCCATCCTCCTTTCTCCCCTTACTCCCCCCGTCCCTTAGATTCGCCATTTACCTCCAAGAAAAGGAAGAATCGGAGCAACGGCCCGTCTTCACAGAAGACGGCTACACTTTTGCCTATCTCAAGTACAACAATCTCTTTCTTCTGAGTGTGACCAAACGCAATTCCAACGTGGCTTTGATGCTTGTCTACCTCTCCCGGTTGGTCGACGTGTTCAAAGAGTATTTTGGGGAGTTGGAAGAAGAAAGCATCCGTGACAACTTTGTCATTATTTATGAGTTAATGGACGAGACGATGGACTTTGGCTATCCCCAGACAACGGAGGCGAAGATTCTGAGAGAGTACATCACTCAAGAAGGGAATAGGCTGGAAGCCGCCCCACGGCCGCCGGTGGCGTTGACCAACACGGTGTCATGGCGCTCAGAAGGGATCAAACATCGGAAGAACGAGATCTTCTTGGACGTCATCGAAAAATTGAACTTGTTGGTGTCGGCGAACGGGACCGTGTTGCACTCGGAGATTGTTGGGGCGATCCGGATGAAGTCCTTCTTGAGTGGCATGCCCGAGTTGAAGCTGGGTTTGAATGATAAGCTGATGTTCGAGGCGGCCGGGCGGTCGGTCTCGGCCTCGACGAAAGGGAAGGCGATCGAGCTGGAGGACATCAAGTTTCATCAATGTGTCAGGCTGGCGCGCTTCGAGAACGATCGAACCATTTCCTTCATCCCGCCAGATGGGGAGTTTGACCTGATGACCTACCGCTTGTCGACGCAGGTGAAGCCCTTGATATGGGTGGAGGCGGTAGTGGAGCCTCATTCTCACTCTAGAATCGAGTATATGATCAAGGTGAGGAAGAACGGAAGACGAAGGAGGGAGGGAGGGAGGACGTGATGGTGAGAGTATGTTAAGATGGATTTCGTACCTTGAGTGTCTTTGTCCACGGCGCCCATGACACGCAAACACACTTACACAATTTTCTTGTCTTTCCCTTTCTCCAATCAATCCACAGGCCAAGAGTCAGTTTAAGTCCCGCTCCATCGCCAACAACGTGGATATCATTATCCCCGTCCCCTCTGATGTGGACACGCCCTCCTTCAAAGCCTCCATTGGCACCGTCACATACCTCCCCGACAAGGACGCCATCGTCTGGAGCATCAAGCAATTCCACGGTCAACGTGAGTATCTTATGCGCGCTCATTTTGGTTTGCCTTCCATTGCCGCGGAAGGGTCCTCGACCAATGCCGCGGAGAAGTGTTGGAAGAAGCCGGTGCAGATTAAATTTGAGATTCCTTATTTTACCGTTTCGGGTATCCAGGTTCGATACTTGAAGATTATAGAGAAGAGCGGTTTTGCGGCTTTGCCTTGGGTGCGATATATAACTTGTGCGGGGGATGTTTTTATGCGCATGGGGACTTGAGATGTGGGGTGGAGGGTGGAAGGAGGAGAGGAGGGGGTGGGTGTAGGAGTAGGTGTGGGGTTGGAGGAAATTGTGTGGAGAGGGATGTTTGGAGCGAAAGAGGACTTGGTCGAAATGTACAACTAAGACGAACGAACGGAAGAGACAGTAACAGATGGGAAAAAAACGCATAATGAAGCTGGGAGGTTTTTGCGGCATTGAAGATGATTCCGTTGAGACCGATTGAGACGTATCCCTAGTGTGAGACGATCTCTCGCTCCAGCTCTTACCCCTAGAAGAAGTAAACGTTATGTGTCAATCTCGCCATGATGCTCACTTTGTCCTCTCACGCACACACTTTGCAGCGCGAGGTATAGCAAGAACCTTGCCTGTACGTCAGTTAAAGAGAAACGGCGGCAAGCGTCAACTAAGCTCCGACGGCCCATCCACTGGAGCACGCAGCCCACACACAGCCTATAGACAGCCCCCTTGCAATATAAGCGGCGGCATCATGACGTCCTCGCATAGTCACAAGTGTTTTTGGTCACGAAGACTGCTGTCTGTAACTATGACCTACTTATTGTCAAGGAGCTTCGTCGGCGCAGACGCCGTAGAGCGTACCTCCGCCCAAGTCCTCCTCCTCGACATCACCCTGCCCCCAATGACCCCAAAGCAATACATTGACACTTTTTGGCACGATGCAAAATTTTATGAGGACTTCTTGAAAAAATCAGGTACGCCTTGGATTTAAGTTGCTCACAGACAGGATTTACATCGTCTTCTCTTTCTTCCCTTGAAGCTCTTTCTTCGTTTTGCTCAGCGCGGCCATCCCTCCGTGCGTGTGTGTCGTGTGTGAAGGGAAAATGTGTTATCTTTCACGGTAAAGTGAACGTATTACTTCTGGATTTGAAGCTTCGCTTCCTGTTTTTAGGCTCCTTGTGCGACCCGGGAGCAGAATCGACCGTCTGTCTCGTCCCATCCATACCTCACACAAGCATGTGGTCCTTTCATCACTTACCCTCCTCCTCCTATCTCGAAAATCACAAAAGAATAAATCGAGGCAGTCGCCATGTTATTCATTGCATTTTATAAACGACAATGTTGGAATTCTGTCACGGCGAATTAGATGCCTCAACTTTGACCCTTCTCTCCTCGGAAATAGGCGACCGAGATGTCGATATCCAGCCCTGGTCTCCCGCCCCTTCATCCCAATTCAACGAGCACAGCAAATGCCAACTCCGTACGGTCGTGACCAAGCACCCAGTCAAGACTCGAATGCCAGGAATCCCCAGCCATGTCAAAAGTACCAAAATCCAGACTTTATCTGAGGGAGAAGCAGGGTTGGGAGGGAAGAAGAGCTTACCGGTTATCAAGGTCCATGAAACTAACGTCGTGGAAGGCGTGCCATTTTCCGATCGTTTTTTTGTTGTGCTGGTATGGACGGTCAAGTGGGGGGAAGATACAGCGGGTGGCAGCGGCAGCAGCAGTAAACCTCCATATCATTCGGAGAGAAGAAACTCCAAAGCCGACGGCAGCAAAGCGATAGTACGGCTTACAGTGCACCAACACATCGTTTTCAGAAGGCCTTTTTGGCTAGAGAGGGTAGTGGAGAAGGAGACAGCCAGCGAGACTTTGTCGACCCTTAAATTGTGGAGTCTCTTGGCACACCAGAAGGTTGCCGTGCCCGTCGACGGCAAGTCGCCTGCACCCACGCCGATGAGAAAGGAAGGAGGGACGACGACAGGATTTAAATGTAGGCTACTTTCTGTCGCCAGGCATCTCTTGCTTACGGGATTGTTGACATCACTCGTGGTATTGGTGACCAAAGGAGCTTCGTACGTGCCTGAATTGGTCCATCGCAGCAGGCAGACCAAAAGCAAGTAGGATAAAGAAACACATACACATGTGATGAGAGGGAAGGAATAAGATAGGTTTCCTTAACTTTGCTTATTTTTTGTTTGGCAGCTCTTGTTTTTGCCGCCCCTTGATGTGGGACAACAAGTCCTTCCTTGCTGGCCAACATTGCGTGCCGAATTTTGTGTTTTTTACGATTACATCGCCACCACCTCACCATGCCTGTTATCATTTTAACTTCCACCCTACCTTTATCACAGGCCTGTCAAGACTTGCAATCGAGCCCTCCATATTTGTCGCTCGGCCCCCTCTTTCCTTGTGTGCGCGTGGTTACTTGTTCTACGCAATGCCCCCAACCAAGTCTCCCACAGTCACGAGTACTCCACTTACAACGTCGCTGGATAAGCTGCCGCTAGAGTGTGATAACCATAACGACGAAAACGACGATATGCGAAAGGGAGAAGCATTTGTGGCCAGCAGAGGTAACACCAGCAGTAACACGACCAGCAGTGCGCCTCCTCCTGTGCCTCCCTCAGACGATGAAGACCTCGCCTACACGATAGACCCCAACGGCGTGCGTGGCTTGTTTGACGTGCAACAGAAGCGGGGCAAGACTCTGCAGCGACAGCTAGCCAGGCTGAGTGGGCTACAACAACGCTTGAGTGCCGAACACACCGAGCTTGAGGCAGCCTACCACACCGCCGAAGACGAACTAAACGCGGCGGGAGAGACGGTACGTCGGCTTCAGGGCCTGGAAAAGGAATTGGAGACACGATTTGAGCGCCTGGTAGAGGCACATCAGTTGCGTATAGATGCGGAGGCTGCGCAGCGCGTTGCCTTGTCTACCGAATTGAAAGTCACGGTGGAGGAAATGGAGAATGAGCAGAGGCGGGTGCACGAGGAGGCAGCGACGTTACGTGCGAAGCGCCACGCTCTTGAAACGTACTTACGGATGGAATTTGCCGAGATCGACAAGGAGAGATTAGTAAAGGAGGACAGGGAGAAGGCAGCGGAGGCTGAGATAGCTGGGTACAAGGGGAACATAGAAGAGTTGGAGGGGGCGTTTGAGGCTATGGAGGTAGAGATAAAGGAGAGAAATTTGGTGACGCAGGAGTACGACGAACGGACCGAACGTACCCGAAAGCTGTTGTCAAAGACGAATAGTTGTGTGGACGCGCTGTTGAAAAGAGCTAAAGGGGCGTTTGAGGAAAGGAAAGACACAGGAGGGGAAGGGGGGAATGATGGTGGCGATGAATGGGATGAGAAAAAATGGGAGAAGAAGAGAATGGTGACAAAACATGATTTGGCAAGACTACAGAAGAAGGTCAAGGTAATTTTAATGGCAGGGAGGACAGGGTGAGGGTGTCGTTGGTGGGATTTGGGGGAAATATGTCATGGGGAAGGAGAGGAGGGGCGGTAGACATGTACACATGCCGATGGTCCCAAATCTACAGTACACATGGTTAAGATGGCAAATAAATTTATTGGCAACAAAATCGTCGAGTACCGGGTACAGGGGTTAGGAGAGAGTGGGCCTGTGAATCACCACACACCGACATGCACTTACTCCTCAAATTCTCTTCGCAATAAAATTCAGGAGCTCGACCAAGAGCGCAAGCGGCAGGAGGCACGTAAAGACCGGCAAATCCGGGCGTTTTCTGACTTGCGCACGAAGGAGATGAAATTTAAGACTGAGGTGGAGGAGTTAGAGGTGCGTAGGAAGGTAGTGTGGAAGAGAAGGTAGGATCGGGGGATGGAATTATGGAGGAACTGAAAGGGCGTTGACTGTATTTTCCAGTTCAATCTGTCATACTGTAAGCAGAGTGACTCTTTCTCATCTTTTCTTCCTCATTTGAACACACAACAATGTATACATGTGCAGACCAAGAAGCATCGCCTGGAAAAACTCGTGGCCAAGCTACTGGAAGAGGACGCGATGCTGTGTGTGAAAATCCTGAAAGCGTCGCAATCGCAATAAATATAAAAAATGAAAAGGGAAAGCAGTTGTAAAAAGAGCAGCAAAGGAAAGATGCAAAGAATCATAAATGAGGAAAAGGGAAAATGCCGGGGAGGGGGGAACCGTTACATTGAATGCATCGATTTAAATTTCGAAGTTGTCTGTTTTACGCACGCCTGCGCCGCCTGCTTGCTTCGTCCGCGATCTATTTGTGTGAGTGTTCGCACTCCTTCTCCTTCGTTGCAAGCCACCGAGTCAATTCCCAAACGTATCGAGTTCCCTACATCGTCTCAGTGTCTTACTTCTCGTTGCCACACACGCCAGCAGGCAAACAATGGCCTCGTCTACTGCGTCTGCGATGCCTGCCTTTTTCAGCAGCCGCCCCGCCAGCGATGACGAAGCCTCTGCTCGTGCGTCTTCCCCGGCCTCGACGCCACCCTATTCCTTCGCCACTAATCTGTTGGGCGCCTTTGGGGCGGTCCGCAAAAAGAATGTCCAGACACTCAAGGTCTTGGAGGAGCTCAAGACCATGGTCAAGAACCGGGCCTCCGTCGAAGAGGCCTATTCGCAGCAATTGACCCGCGTCGTGGCCAACCACACCCACGGCCTGCGTCATCTGGGCGAGAAACTAACACGCAAAGCAGGCGGGGGTGGGCTTAGCGAGGTGGAGGCGGCCAAGGAGGCGAGTCTGACTGCCAGTCACAGCACATTTCGGGAGTGCGTGGAGACCTTAAAGGCAGACATGCTCAACAAGGCCGTGCAACGCAAGCAGCTTTCGGCAAGTATTCTCACCGATGTCTTTGGCCCAGTCGAAGAAATTTTCAACCAACTGGCGGCGGAAAGCAAGGACTTGGAAGATACGATTTCAGCCTTGGCGAAAGAGGGACGGGGGCTGGAGGCCAGGTACCGCTCCACGCACAAGAAACACGAGCAGGCCGTCCAGCTCGCCACAACCACGAGCAATTTCTTATTGGAACAAGGTCATGTCCTCCCCACCGTGGACATACATGCACTCTATCGACGGCATACGGCCACGTCCCGCGACAACAGTCCACCGCCCTCCTCACCTTTTGACCTGAGGAAGGAGGAACTGAGCAGCATGGTCGCGGGTAGTCCTAGACTTCTCTCAGGTGCCCTCACTAATGTAGCCAAGAAGGACCTTACGTGAGTGCATAATTAGGTTTGGGTCAAGCGTGCAGGATGGATATGGGTACCTCTCTGTTCTCCTCACCCTCCTACCACCGCCATTCCACAAAATAGCGCCTGGCTTCTCCCCTCTGGCAAAGACCGTCAACAAGACCTACAATCCACCGCACGGGACAACATGGAATTGGCTGTATTGCTTCGCTTTGCCTGTCGGGACCGCTACAACGAGCTTGCCAGCTTTGCTCGCACGGCCACTCACACCTTACAAAAGGTATTATGTCAGTATCAATTATGCGAGGAAAGGTCCGTGGAAGAGCTGGCGGTGATGCTGCGGAAGCAGGTGGTGTTCGAGTCGAGTTGCTTGGCGAATGAACAGTATGAGGTTCAACTTATGTTTAAGGTCATTGAAGCTGTTGATCGGGACAGGGATTTAGAAGCCTTTATTCATGCGCACAATGTCCCCTTTCCCGGCGCGGACGTAAGCAATACGCTCCAAAGCCTTGGATTGTCTCTCTCCTCCCCCTTGCCTGCACCACCACCTCCTTATGAAGGTGCTGCTAGTACGATCACAAACACTGCACCCTGTCATTCCTCCTCCTTTGACTCCTCGGTGTTGGATAGGGGGGATCTGCCCAACCTCAGCAGCCCCTACCCCCACGTTGTGCCGGCTACAACAGTTCTCTGCCTGCTTCGCGGAGGCTTGTCTAGCTCCCGCACTCCAACACCTCCTCTTCCACCTTTTCCCAGCACCTTATCCTCCCTGCGAATCGCGAAAAAACTTTCTCCTTTTCCTTCTATTTGTTCTCTTTCCATGACGTCCACTCCTAGCAGTAAGAGTACCTCGCCTCTTCATCTTGTTTCCTCCAGTGCCCCTACCTCCTCTTCCATTTCGTCACGCACTATCGTCTTTCCTCCTCCCTCCGATGATCCATCGAACTCACCTGCTCCTACATCTGCAGAAGCATCGAGGACAGTAAAGCCGCCAACCGGATCCGTGCGTATGCAATCAAACCATTTTCCACTTCATCTCGGTGCGTTTGACACTCTTAAATCCGGTCTAGACGATAGTGAGGACGAGGACGAGGACGAGGATAAAGGATTCTCCTCGCAGCACGACAAGCCGACGGCAGTGGGGATAGTAGAGACAGATATCAGGAGGAACGATGCACCCTCTTCTCTTCTGCCCTTGAAGGAGGTCCGAACGGCGGATGGTGGAGTAGAATACCGGTTGTAGACGGTAGGTATGCATGGATGTGTACAAGGATCGAACATGTGGGGTTGAGGAAACAATTTGAGAAATAAGCGAAGAGCGAGATCGAGCCATCCAATATTGCTTTCAGATGATTACTTTGTTTTGAATCTATCTTATTTATTCCTATCTATGTTTTCTTTTTCGCTATTGCTCACTCCGGCACTCTAACTACTCCAAGCAAAGCACCCTTAGCATCCCCAAGCTCGGATCACTACACCCCGTCACCGACCCTCCCGCATCCAGTACCCCCTGCAAAAATCGCAGGACCTCCGTAGTGATTAATTCCCCCGGCAACAAGACAGGAATCCCGGGCGGATAGGGGCAAACAGTCTCTGCACTCGCACGCCCCACAATTGACGCATCGCTCGTCGACATTACCTCAGATGCTGTGAAATAAGCTTCACGGGGCCCACACCGCCGGGTGCCCACCGCTGCTTGCTGCCCATCAAAGGCGGGAAACTCAACGACGACATTTGGGGTCATGTCCTTGCCCTTCTTTCCTTCCTTTAGCTCTATCTCCTGCAAAGAGGCGGCCAAAGCCTTAAATGCAGCAACTAATCTCTCCACGTCCTCATCCACGTTCCCTGGGCCGACCGCAAAAGTCAATGTCCTCGATGCCGGTAACTCTGCATATACCCCATGCTCCTCAATCAAGACCTCGTCCGCATCAAACCCACTCATCCCCGTTCCCATCATTCCAACCGTAACTCTGAGAGGGTCCAACCCCACAAAAGCTCCCCTCATCGACCCCACTACTGGCAGATCCAAAACCGGAAATGGCGTCTCGCTCCTCAACAACTGCTTTGCCTTTTTCGCCAATACCTGCGCCTGTCGCAAAGCTCCCCTCCCCTCCCCTGCTGGAGCCGCAAGCTGCCATCTTGCCCCGTCCAACGAAGCCAGCAACACATAATTTGGCGAGCTACTCTGGACGAACTGCAAAGCGGAACCCACAAACTCAAGCAATCCCTCATCAACCAATGGACCGTTCCCTGCATGCATCATCGCACACTGACTCACCGCCGTCAGCGTCTTGTGCGTGCTCTGCACCACCAAGTCCGCCCCTAGCGCCAAAGCCCCCTCCAGTGCCGCAGCCGCTGCTGGTTTTATTGCTGCTGTCTGCCCGTCTCGTTCCAGAAATGCTAAGTGGGCGCCATGTGCCTCATCGACAATAAGCGGAACCTTGTACCTGGCACAAAGAAGGGCAGCTTGTTTGATATCCATTATCACACCGTGGTAAGTCGGCGAAACCAAAAGTACCGCAGCTATATCCCCACCGGGGCCATGTACTTTTAAAGCGTCATCCAACCCACCTTCACCATCTATGGGGATGCCGTGGCAAATATCCCATTCTTTGTCATAGACAGGACTGAGAAACACTGGATCGGCTCCCGCAAGAATCAAACCATTAATCGCTGACTTGTGCACATTCCGTGGAAGAAGCACTTTGCTAATTCGTGATGCTCCATTAGGTTGTTGCTGCTGCTGCTGCTGATGGCGTCGTACCACTGCCAGCAATGCTGCCAGAACCCCAGCGGTACTACCATTGACCAGAAACCACGTTCGCTGAGCCCCGCCAAATGCCTGCGCAGCCAACATCTCCGCTTCTTGAATAGGCCCCTCGGGAGCGAACAAATTATCGAGCTCTGGAATCTCGGGTAAGTCATGCTGCCACACGCTATCCCTGACATGTCTACGTTTAGCAACAACATCGGCATCGGCTGCGCTTCGTGCGAAGGGTCCTGAAAGCCCTACAGGCAATCCGCGTCCCATTTTATGACCTGGGAAGAAAAAGGGAGCTTTGATGCGCGTGGCAGCTAGGGCGAGAGCCTCAACCAGGGGTGTTTTTGACTGCTCCACTTGCTGTCGTTCTTCTTGGCTTGTCCATCTCCGTGAACATTGATCTTTGAATGAATACTGCTGCTGCTGCTGCTGCTGCTGCTGCTGCTGCTGCTGGTAGTGGTGGTGGTGACGGGGGACGATGACGAAGGCGTAGGTTGTTTGTAGTGGATTTAAAAGGGTAAGAAGGAAGGAAAGGAGTGCAGGGAGCCGCATGATCACTGATGGATCACAACCTCACGTTTAGGACGATGCCGAAGCCAGCGACGATACCCTGTATATAAATATATATATATATATGTGTGTGTGTGTGTGTGTGTGTGTACGTGTGTGTGTCTGTTAGTAAATTGTGGTGAGTGTTGAAGCAAAGGGGGGTGATAAATATATTTTGGTGTAGGTCCCTCATTTGCAATTTCTTTCTTTGTACATGCTTCAATTTGTATCCACTTGTCAAAGGAAGCGGCTCGTCAATAATTGGAAGGAGGATTTTCTTCAAAGGTATCCGAGAAAAGAACAGCAAGCAGGCATTGCGGAAATGCTTACGACCAGCTCACAAAGATGACCGTGCACCGGCGCCTTCCTCTCCTGCAGTCCTGCCGCTACTATTTTTTTCTCTCATTGTCTCCAACACACGTTCCCACACCATGCCTGCCACCAGTGCCACGTCCTCCATCACTACAAAATGGCTCCCCTTCGGGACAAGCACCAGGCGTGTTTGTGGCCCCATCAATCCCACCAGCATCCTCGCCGCATCCGCGCCCGTTGAATGTTTCTCAGTTATTAGTATAGCTGACATGTGTTCGGAATGCTCGCCCGCAATGAAAGTGACGGGACGAGAAACACCCAATTTGGGAAGCTCAGGCCAGACACTAGCACCAGCGCCGCGGTAATAACCTGCTTCGCTCTCAGGTTTGCACTTTAGTCGGACCATGCGCTGGATTGTCCCTGTTGGTAATTGGTGTGGGTCATCTTTGTGGTCGATTTCTTCAAGTCCTCCATCGATATAGGCATTGAAAGCCCGGGGGTCCCAACGCTTGAACATTTGCCGGCTTGCTAAGTACTCCCTTGCTGCTGTTTTGTATGGCCTTTTAAGAAAGGAAAGAGGAGTAGGAGCATATGAATAATCATCAATGTATACATTTTTCACGCAGAAACACACATCTCCGGTCAGAAAGAAAATCCAACCCAAGACTAACCACGATGCTCGCCGCTTCAGTGCCCGCTCCGACAAAGCCTCCGACATGGATCCTTGTCCGCCAGGAGGCACAAGCACCGGCTCTATCAGTACCAGCCCCGCAAAAAATAGGCCTGGATGCGTCAACTCCACCATAGTCAGGGCCGTAGCCCCCAGAGAATGGCCCACGCCAAGGCAGGGCGTCGTTCCCGTCTGCCCCAACTCTTGCAGCATCTCTAACACGTCCCGCCCTGCCCCCTTTCGCCAGTCGTAGCACTCGGGCCCCGAAACGCCTCGGCTGTCTCCATGGCCCGTAAAATCAAGACTTACGAGGGTCAGGGGAGGAGGACACGTGCCCGGATAAGCCCGCCAGCGCTTCTCCAGCTCCTCCCACACGGGTAGGAAGACCTCCTTGTTGAATCCATTTGCATGGCAAAAGAGGATGGTGCACGTGGCAGAAAGGCTAGCGCTGCTGGAGGACGGCAAGGTCTTGATTAAATACGCGAGACCACTCCGCGTGGTTCCTGTCGTTTTGTATTGGTGTGTGAGTGCTCCATCAATGCCTCCCAGCCCTCCATTCGAGCTGTAGCTCTTCTTACGCTGCATGTCTCCGGCCGTTGCTGCCTACCGTTCGCACCGCTTTCCTGGCTGACTTGCTCCTGGCGCCCAAACCTGCTGTTGTCGTAGGAAAGGAAGGGAGGGATTGATTTACTCTAGCTCGAGTGAATGGCGTGCTCAAGCGGGTTAGGACTTGTGGCCACGTACCGAAGTGGAAGCGGGACATGGCGAGAGAAAGAAGCCCAACGGCTGGCCCCATCTTCGTCACGAAATCCGCTGCCCTTGACCCTCCACATCATTTACACCCACCCACATACTCTATACAGACCATTTAAAGCGTTTGAAGTGCATCAGGTGTTCGCAGCGTCGTCCAGGGAAGTGGTGAGCCTGCAGTTAATCCCTAAATTACGAGCATGATTCGCCGTGCATGTGTGGGCGTGTCGTGGTCCACTTTTTGTCGTCCTCGTCACGTCCCACGTCCCACGCCTTCGCAGCAGCTGAACCACCATCATGCAACCTACATTCCGCTGTTTGTTTAATCATAGCTGCTTGGGGCGAGTGATCTGACGATGTGTACATAGGGGAGCTTGTCAAGCCCTGCTGCTGATGCGAGAAAGTGAGATTTAAGTCAATGCCACCGGAACCCCCGTGCGCCTACAAGGAAACTCATGGACAGGAGTACTGGAAGTCATACACTCAAAATGCTGTCTAGCGGGCACAGCGTGAAGGAATTCTTTTGGGCAGACCAGGAGGTCGAAATTCCGTTTCAAATAGTAGCGACCTTCGTGCCAGAACACATGCCCTGTGGCATGCCGCGTTTTCTGCCAAAATTCTGTCCTTGTCGCTGTTTTCTGTAGCGCACAGAACCAGTAGTGCGCACATAGAGCACCATGAGGAGAATTTTCTATGCACTGAGTCGGTGGGCTGCTCAGCTACAGATCTATGCATCTCCGCCTGCAACTTGACCTCTTAATGGATGGTGGCTCTGGTTCTCTCTCACACAAGCAAGGCCACTCTTGACCATGCATTTATTTTCAGACTTAAAACTATACTTGCAGGCACAAGGCAATATTCCTACGGAAAGAAATTGGGGGGGTCGCTCCCCACCTGTGTGCCTTTCTAGAGCTTATTGCGTTTCTTTTTCGCCGCCACGAGCTCTGCATCTGAAAAACACCAATATTTTAAATTTCGCACCACTTCTTTTCCACCCATACATTTCTATCGGCAGGCCTACTTCTCGCGCGTCTCGAGAAGTCACACACCAAAAGAAGGTCCTTTCTCTTCTTCCACCTCTGCCTCCTCCTCCTTCGTCTCGACCACACACACGCCACAAGCACCATCCATCCCTACCTTTAGTATGGCGCGGCAAGAGAATCCCTTCGATATGCAGATCAAGCTGTTGATGATTGGGGACTCGGGGGTGGGTAAAACGTGTCTGCTGCTGCGGTACGCCAACGATTCTTTCTCGCCTACTTTCATCACGACTATTGGGTGCGTACATCCTTAGCTAGGGAGGATTGGAGGGAGTGAGGGAATGAAGGCTTAGAGTTTTAGAATGTGGACCAAATTTGTCTTCCAGTTGCCTTCAAATATCCTCATTTTTTGTGCGTATGAGTGTGAGGCATGTCACCTCTTTCAGCCTCGTCTTGGCCTCCTCTCTCTCTTCTCTGTCTACACTTACACTTCCACCTCCCTTCCTCACTCCCCCACAGCATCGACTTTAAAATTAAAAATCTTGAACTGGACGGCAAACGAATCAAACTCCAAATCTGGGATACGGCTGGGCAAGAACGTTTTCGAACCATCACCACGTCCTACTTCCGAGGGGCGCAGGGCATCCTTCTCGTCTATGATGTGACGGACCGTCGATCTTTCGAGTCCATCCGGAACTGGGTTGGTCAGATTCAGCAACACGCTGATGTGCACGTGAATAAAATTTTGATCGGAAACAAGTGCGACATGACTCCTCAGAGGGTGGTGACGACGGAAGAAGGGCAGTCATTGGCGAATGATTTCGGGATTCAATTTTTTGAGACGTCGGCTAAGAACGACGTCAATGTGGAGAAGTCTTTTGTGACGATCGCAAGGGAGGTGAAGAATAGGATGTTGGTTGATGGAGGGCCTAGGGCGACAGGTGGAAAGGCTATTGTTGATGCTAAGAAGGGGAGTGATGCCAAGAAGTGTTGTTAGGCAGACTAGAAGCGGAGGGATGGAGGCAGGTGTTGAGGTTTACATTTTTGTGATAGTGCAGGACTAGGCAAGGACGAAGGAAAGCAGGGGGAGGATGCACGTACAGCTGATGCATTCGAGTGAAAGGAGAGGGGCAGGAGGGTCGGGAGTGAGGGAAGATGCAACGGGGGATTGAGTGCCTACCTGTATTTGTAAGATGGAGGAAGGAGGGGCTCGTCTTGTGGAGAGCATACTCACCATCAAACAAAGAGAGGAGAGAAAGAGAGAGAACTCCGCATCATTTCAGAACGAAGAAGATGGGGATTGGGAGGAACGGGAAGGAGAGATGGAGGGAGCTTTGCATTCAAGAAAGAGGTGAAGGAAGGAACAAACACGCAACAACAATACCGGAAAAAACGATCCCGCTACCAACAGAATCAAAACCAAGAAACCGCAGTTGTATAGGCACACACGCGTCTTGTCCGTGAAGGATCACCCACGGCTTCGCGCACAAATGAGAAGGAAGGAGACCTGCAGGGAAAACACGAAGGAAGAAAAACGAAAAAGGATAACCACACGAGGCAAAACAATATAGAAAGTGAAGACACAAAAAGCGCTGCTCAAACTGACGATACGTTTCTTTGGCCATCCATTCCTGGTGCACCCTTGACTATCTACAACTCTTTCGTCTCTATCCATATCTTCACTTTCTGCCCCCCTCCCTTCTTCGCTCCCTCACTCGTCCTCAAGGTCAGCGGTCATCCGATCAATCATCCGCTTTGCCTGGTCCAAATTCGCCGGCAACACCTTCCGCACCGTCGCCTTGCTTGGCACACGAAAAATAAAATTAAAGGTATTGCTTATGGAACTCTGCACTCTCTCTGGCCGACAAATTGATGCCACCACCTGAACGTGCACATGGGGCGAGCCGGTCTCTAGCCCTGTGTGCGTGTAGAGCACCGCGGAATCAAAACGCATCAAATCTCCCACATCTACGGGCGATAGAAAGTCCACATGAGCCACCTGGTAAAATTCGGGCCGAGCCCCAGCGAACAGATAGCACGTAGAGAACGCAATCTCATAGGCTCGTCGCATTAGGAAACCCCCAAACACGCGATTAAGCATATTCCGTTGCTGGGGTTGCATAATTGTCGAGTTGGATGCACGAGTGCTATCCACCAACACGCACGTCGGATCCGCCAAGCAAGGCATCTCCAGCAAAGGACGGGCCTGCTTCAGCAGCAATTTAATCATCGCCTCACTATCGAACTCCCCTACGTGATCCGGTGGATGCTGCCCCACAGTCTTACTCCCTGTATGCTCCGCCACCTTGCGCAAAGCCTTGCGTCGCTGGTTCTTTAGCTCGACTGCCTCAAATAGTGTCTTCTCCATCTCCGTCTCGGGCTCCAAGCGATTGATCGCAGTCGCCTTACCAGTAGTGGGTGCCCGCGCGACGAACGTAAATGACGCGTTGATCCAGGGCCGAGTGTCCGGCAACGCCCGGACTTCCAAATCGATCTGCATGCTTGATTTTCCTGTCCATACGACATGACCGGACATTTCCATGTCACGGTCCAGCGTAGGGTTGCTTGAGAGCCGAATCCTGTCCACGCTTGCTGTCACCTGGAGTATGGTGCGGGGGGGATGTTCGGAAGCAAAAAGGAAATGAGATTTTGTGGACGAGTATCAGACTATTGCGGGTGATGGCTTTCCCTTATCCACAAGCCCTGCCTTTTCCTCCACACAACCGCCTCCTCCTTTACTACGCCTTACCAACAAGGGGACCTTATCATCCTTCTCACAATGCTTAAATGCAATGTTTCCAGCGAGTGCATCCATGTCCTCCAAAAGCTTGCCCTTCCGGAAGAAGCCCCAAGGATTCTCGTAGCTCTGGCAAAGGAAGGGGTCCTTCGTAAATGCGTATGTAACGGTGGTGCGTGACTCACTCGGCTTTCTTCTAATGGGCGCGCCTGGATGACTCGAATCCATCTCCAACTCCTTCGCCGTGGAGCGTCGCGACCACAACTGTGTGACAATGGGGGATTTGAAGTCCCCCAACCTTTCTGTGCCACCCTTTTTGTGGTGTGCGGTAAGGTGCCGGCGCGGCAGATGGAGGACTGGCGAGAGGCGTGTAGAGGAAGAGCGTGCGCTCGATGCGGCAACCACAGAGGAGACGACCGTTGCCGAGGATCGACGCATGGCGGTAATTGGTATCGCTCCGGCTGCTGCTATTGCTACTGATGCTACTAGTAACTATCGCTCTATGTGTGTGGGGGGAAGAAGGGTGAAGGGTGCGGGTGTTGGTGTAAGGCTGAACTTGCAAAAGAAGCCGGGTAACGCATCGGTTGCCGTTGGATTAAACGTAAACGTTATGGGAGGTTCGCAGTGCATAAGCCTCGAGATAGTTCACAAGTGCACCCGACTCAATATCCCCCTCTAGGTGTGTTCTGGACCGTAGAATGTCGGCCTGTTTCGACATGCGCCATTAGAAGTCCTCCCCGAGGGGACACTCAACGAAAACAAGACAAGACAAGGAAACACACATCTTGGTGCACTTGAAATATCATTACTTGTTGAGGGATGGCATAAAGATGGGTCAATAATCACTGACGCTCTCGGGAAAATCGCCCCTTCTTTTTTGTCTGGATGTGAGGGTCCTGCTTTTTTGTGCTCCTGCGTTGATTTTTGGGAGAGACTGGGTGGGGGCTGCTGCGGTTGCAGCAGTTCATCTTAGGTTGCTCTCAATACCATTATTTAATCATGGTCCGAAGTTAAAAACGAACGTGAATTTCACTTTAAATCAATTGAGCCGGGCAGTGTGGCCAACATTGCAAAGTAATGGCTGGGGAGGAAGGCACTCTTTCTATTAGGAGTGAATTCCAGGCCTATTCCGCCTTGTTCATTCTTTACAGTCGAATCGATTCCATTCGCTACTTGTGCATACAGACCTATCAATTTTACAATGCGATCGCCGCCAGCTTCTGTGTCAACATCCTTGTCCTCTCCGTGTCATTTCCATCGTTACCTTCGGTATGCCGCTGCTGCAGGGGACGCGACTGCCACTGCTTCTGACCTGTGCGCGACCCGACCCAACCACCATTCATGTAACGCTCGCGTTGTCTTTCTGCTTTCCGGCAGCATTTGCGCCACTTCTTTCCCGACCCACACGGACATTGACCCCCCACTTTGGTTATCATGCCCGCTTCCCATCTCTCGTCCACTTCGCCTTCCCCCTCGCCATCTTCTTCGTTACCCTGGCCGTCACTGTCACCACCCGATCCTTCGATCCCTGTCATGTTATCATTTTCTTCTCCATATTGTAACTCGAATTCTTGTGGTCGCTGGATTTCGCTCGCCTTGATCCTTCGATGCGAGGAGGACGAAGACCTGGTTGAGGGCGAGGTGTTCGGGGAGGTGGAGGAGCTACATGCTGCGAAAGGCTTGGCAGTTAGATTCATTAAGGCTTTCGCAGGTTCACCTTCCCGGCATGGATCGTCCATCGCGCGGACGCTGTTGTAGTGCGCGTCCCCGTGAAAAGACAAATGAACTGTTTGGGCTGTGGTCTTGTAAGAAATCTCAAAGCGGGGGTTATCCAATTGATGAATCACCACATTGATTCGAAAACAACGACTCGCCGCACATATCTCCTGCTGCCCTCCCCACTGTCCCTCGCACCGCATGCGCGGAACGTAATCGGACCACTTCTCATCGTCCTCCACAAATGGCGCAAAGTCCTCCTCATGCTCCTCCATAAAATCACCAATGTGCTGTCTCATTTCCCCATGATCCTGAGGTCGTCCCCTTAATTGGTCAGCTAAGGCACGAAAGAGACAGTTCCCATCCGATGCCATGATGGCGATGCGGGCACCCAACTCGGCGACTTGCTGCTCGAAACGCTGCTCCTCGTCCTTTCCGAAGCGTTTGCCTTTGGACTTGTTTTGTTTTGGGGACAAGAAAGGATAGGATATGTTTTTTAGTCAAGGAAATGTCGTAGATATGCGCGTGACACAAGAGAGATGATGCATCAAATTGCTTCTCAGGAGCCATGCACTGACATCTTGCCGGGAATGGGCACGCTGTCTAAGCTTTCCACACTAATTCGCAAAGGACATACCCGTTGCTGCTTTCCAATGTTCCTATGCTCCCCCGCTGCCGGTTGCCCCGAAAATTCATCCTTCCGCGAGTGGCTTCCAATGCTGCTCTTCCGACGGCCCAGTCCAGTGCCCCTTTTGCCCATGGTGGCCGGAGTGCTACAGGGGGTATATAAAGGATGGCAGGGCAAGCTGGGCCGGGAGGACTCAAGAGGGGGGCAAGACCTGGCTCCCAGCCAACGTCGCTACCACCGCAGCGTACCCTTTATACTGTGATTGTGCGAAAGATGTGCAGGATGGAACTTGTGAATGTGAGGAAGAGCACCTCAGGTGAATTCCCAGGAACGGGAAGGATGACCATATGATGGAGGCGGGGTGAGGAGGTCAAAACGAGTGAAGTCATAACATTTCCTTACGAACATTCACCCTACAGGTATGCCAACAGCTCCATCAGGCTCAAGAAAAGGCAGCCTTGGGTCCCTGGTGGCGTTGCTCCGCACCCGTAGAATCGTACAGCCCCACCAGCAGCACCACCAGCAGCAGCGTCGAACCCCCCTCAACACCCCAAGTACTCTCACCACCAGTACCTGTTGCACCCTGTTACAATGTACACCTCTCGTTCAACCATACCGGCGCTTCTCAGCACCATCCTTGCTACCACTCAAAGCAGCGGCTCCATCGTCGTCGTCCCCCTCCCGCCTGTCCTCCTTTTCATCGCCTCCCGCCTCCACTTCCTCCGGACGCACCTCACCCAGCACACATTTTGCCAGCATCACTGCTGCGCCGCGTGTTCCGACCGTCGAGCTGGAGAATGCACGAATCAATTCCATGCGACGTGAAGGTCATTACATTGAGGTGGTGGAGGCAGTCGTTGAGAAATGGCGGGCCGCGGCGCCGCCAGATGCGTATAGCTACTCTCTTGCAATGAATGCGTGTGCCCAAATGGGTGACTATCAACGATCGTGGAAGCTTTTAAAGCGAGCTGAAGCTGTCCACAGCATTCCTCCCACTGATTGGATGTGGGCTGCCCTACTTAAGGCCTGTGCACGGGCCCGTCGTCTAGACGAGGCGCTGCGGGTCGTGGCAGATCTAGAGGGAAGGGGCGTGCGGCTGAATTCGTTCATGATAAATACGTTGATGGACGCACATGCCCGCGCCGGTGATTGGCAAGGCACCTTGCATCTGCTCGAGGCGCACAAGCCGGACTTATTGCAACGGTCTAGAGGAGGGGTTCTGGCGGTCGAGAGGAAGACCTTGACAATTGCTTACACCATAGCAATAACAGCGTTGGGCCGCGGTCGACAGTGGCGTCGAGCGCTTGAAATGCTGTACGTAGATATGCCACGGGATGGAGTAACTCCGGACGTGGTTGTGTATGGAAGTCTGATGCACGCTTGTGGAAGGGCACGACAGTGGACAGAAGTGGTCCGCCTATTTCGTCACATGAAAGACACGGCCAAGCTATCTCCCAACCTCATCGTGTGTAACTCTGCTCTGCAAGCTTATTACTGGAGTGACGCCGAGCACTGGCGGGAGGCCTTGTCTCTACTGAAAGAGATGGAAAAGGGGAAGTATCCCCAAGCACGACCAAATCATGAAACGTACCGGGTCGTCTTTCACGTCCTTGGGAAATTCGCGAGTGCCTCCGAGGCTCGGACATTCTACGATAGCCTCCCTCCCTCTATCCCCCCGTCGGCAAAGATAGCAGCAGAGGTCTTGCTAGCATATGCCAATGCTGATGACGGTGCAGGGGCTCTTGCCTTCCTTCGGCACCTTCAGCATGCTGGTCCTTCCCCTGACGGACTCTGTTTTTCACGGGCGGTCTTGGCATGTGGGAGGGCTGGAATGGTTGAGGACGCAAAAGAATTACTGCACGAGATGCAAAGTCGAGATATGCTCGGGCACTCGCGATCGGCGGGTATGGTTGAGAGGCTGTCACAGGAGGAGGCATGGGAGGAAGCGGCTTCCCTGTTTTCGGCTATTACCGAAACGTTTGCCTCGACTCCTGATGTAACCCCGGGCCCTGTAGCGCTGAACACTGGTTTGCGCGTCTTCTGTAGTGTGGGGGATTGAGAGGGGATGGAGTGCTTGATGAGGCAGATGGCCGCCTCTGGCATTCAGCCGACGGAGTCGAATCGTGCGGCGGCTTTAGAGGCCGTGGGTAGTGCGGGTCAGTGGCCCGTGTCGACGTTTTTGTTGGAGGAGGCGGTGTTGTTACAGTATAGAAACGTAGGGACTAGTGGTTTTGCGGCATGGGCGCAGGGGGTGCCAGATAAAGTTTTGACGGTGTTTGGCCCGGCTTTGTATGGGCGGTTGCACCGGGAAGGGTATGTGAGTCATGGTCATAAAGAGGATGGGGAAGATGGAGAAGTGCAGGTGGTGGATTTTCATGGGTTTGGGAGTCGGCAGAGTGTGTGTGCGGTATTGGCGTTGTTGCAGGACATGGAGGCGGCTCTGACGGCGCAGAAGGAGGAGATGAAGGCGCATGGACGAAGGAGCACCACCACCACCACCGATGTGATTACCAGCGATATGGAGAAGAGTAAGGACAGGACAGAGGTGGCGACAGGCGTGGCGATATCTGATGGCACATCAAGCAATGCGTTCAGCACCGCTACCGTCGTTTCGACGAAGACATCCTCAATCCGGGGTCTGGTCATGGTTGTAGGGCGGGGCAAGAACAGTCCGACGGGCGCGAGCATCTTGGCACCCTACCTTGTCCGTGCGCTTGCTAACCCCACCTTCTTTGTCCCTCCCCTCGTGGCGCGACAGATGCCTAACAATCCCGGTCGCATTGTCCTAGCGAAGCAGGAGGTTAGCAGATACATAAAAGCACAGCTGAAAGGAGAAGGTAGATTATCGTGATGATGAAAAAAATAGTCTAGAGATTCGAGATAACAAAAATTGATATAGACATAAGGGAAAGGAGAAGGAATTGAGATGCGTGTCTTATCTTAGGTCATTACGAAGCATTGCACAATTGACACACTGTTGCATTCATCATTTAAGAAACAAGCTCGCGCACACCCTCGATCGGGGAGTCGTAACCTGTGTTTTGATATGGTTTTGCTTGAAAAACTAAAAGGGAGGCGCCTGAGGCATTATTTCGAAAGATTGATGAGGTCGAGGCAAAGGACGTGATGAAGATGGGCTATTTCTAAGTCAGCGACAATTTCCGCTGTGGGTAATGGCCTGGGAACAAATGTGCCAAAGTATGCTCAGGTCTTGCAATGGTTTACACAATCAAAGGAAGAGGGGTGGGTGGGAGGGAGAGTGGGAAACAGGGAGGGAGAGAGGGTAAAGGGGCCGTTGGCGTGTAATTAGGTGCCTAGGAAAGATAAGAAAGGAAGAAATAAACAAAAGATGATGGAAAGAATCAAATAGAATGCAACTTATGAGCAATTTCTTATCTCTTATTGTTTCCTAGCTTGTCGTCGTACTGACTCTTACATCACTCGATATTCCTTCCCTCTACTCCACTTCCTATAGGCCATCAGATACATTGCTGGCTACGTAAGGAAAGATAACAGACACTCCTTGCGAACTGCTTTTCACAGATTCCACATGGCCACGTGAGGAATCAGCGACATTCCCACCGGCTGGTTGGTGCAGGATGACGCGATGGGTGGAGTGTATTTAGAATACGAAAACAGAACGAAAAATAGAAGGGAAAAAAAATAGAAATATGAACAGCCAAATGAAAGCGAAAAGTCAGAGAGGGAGAATAGGAAGAAAGTGGCGTGTACAATCAGTATTTTGAAACTTGGTAGAATATGATGCGCCGTCCTTTGCGCGGCCTTATTACGAGATAGCTCAAGACGAAGATAAAAAGCAAAATAGAAATATGAAAGGGACTAAAGTGAAGAGGGAGATGAGAAGTTTCGGAAAAGAATAAAACAAAATGAGTGTGCTCGAGCTCATCAAAGGCAGTGGAGCAGAAAAAAGAGATGTGTAAACATCCAGAAGTACAAAAAAGGCGCAAGAGGGCGGAATGATCATCCACGGCAGGCACCTGTACCTCTTCCCATGCCAAGGCTACCCGGATGTACGACCCGGAAGTACTACCTTGGAAGACATCATGACAAGAAGAAAGGTTAGGGTTAGAAGAAGAAACAAATCGCCTCAAGTAAATCACCAGAAGAAACAAGAAAGAAACAAGTTTTCGCCCCGGAAGAAAGAAGGAAATCATCAAGGGGAAAAGGAAGAAACCAAATCACCGGAAGGAAACAAATATCTCGGACACTTGACGCAATTGGAGTCGAGGATCATTTTATTTGAGGATTTGGGGAGGCAATTCGTGACCTATGGACATAGGGAGGCACCTGAGGCATTGTGTCGAAAAATTGATGAGATCAATGCAGAGGAGGTAATGAACATTGCCCGACGGGCAATTTCTAAGCCAGTGTTGATTTCGGGAGTGGGTAACGACTTAAAAAATGTGCCAAATTATGATCAGGTCTTAAAATGATTGCGCAATCATAGGAAGAGGGGAGGGAGGGAGGTAGAGAGGGAGAGGGACCGAAGGAGAGACGTAGGGTAAGGGGCCGTTAGTGTGTAATTAGGTGCGTAGGAAGGATATGAAAGGAAAAATCAAAAGTGTGATGTTGGAAAGAACGAAATGGAATGCAATTCATGAGCTTTGTCTTTTCTCTTTTTAAATGGGCAAGGGGGCGTTAATATCTTTAATCCCCAAACCCTCTCCTCCCCGCACTAAGCTGGAGAGATAGTTAGGGACAAAGGCCACAAATCAGATCTTCACAAACCCATTTTAAAGAGGAAGGGCGGGGAAGAAAGGCATTCCTTCCTCTAATCTCCGGGTATGTTTAATATGTCGGGTGCCCTGGACTCGCCCCAAACCGCCGCTCCCCCACAACCACCTTCCCCTACCTATGGGCAGAGGGAGCAAGGGAAACAAGGGAAAAAACAAGGTAACATCTCTTCCCTTGGGGAGCGGCGGTTCAGAGCGAGTCCAGGGCACCCGAAATATTAAACAAACCCGTCTTTCCTCTTAATAGCCTCTTAATAGAAGGGGTTGGTGAAGATATGGTTCGTAGACTCGAAGGTATGTTTTGGGGGCGTCAGGCAAGTCCAGGAAACATCTGCCAAATATAAAAGATATCCGGAGATTGGAGGGCGCAGAACTTTTTCTTTACCGTGCATCCTCTTAGGGACAGATGAAAAGTGTGTATGGCATTCGTCCCTATGAAAAATCGTCCCAAGCATGTATCGTCATAGGAAACAAAAAAGAAATATGTGACTCCTAGATATTGCCCCGAGGGAAGCAGATCTCTCGTAACCGGCATGTGCGCAAACAGCGCTTGCGTCTCCTTAATAAAAAGCTACCCGGATTTACGGGGATAGGGAGGGAAAGAAAGCGCCCTCGGAATAGGTCAAGTCAAGGAAACATCTGACATTAAGAAAGAGTTACCCGGATTTATGGGGGATGGAGGGAAAGGAAGCGCACACGGAATAGACCGATCTGACATTAAGAAAGAGTTACCCGGATTTATGGGGGATGGAGGGAAAGGAAGCGCACACGGAATAGACCGAGTCCAGGAAACATCTGACATTAACAAAAAGCTACCCGGATTTTGGATGGAGGAAAAGAAAGCGCAAGTCCAGGAAACATCTGACATTAATAAAAAGCTACCCGGATTTTGAAAGTTAGCTACATTTCTTCACCGCCGATCCTCTAATGAATTAGAGGAGGCGGTGACGATGTGTTATGAGTATATGCCTTTTCGTCCCTTTAACTCTCTCTTCAGCCCCCACTTTTGTGAGGAGAAAGGTTGTTTGGGGAGTCAGGTATGATGGGGGGGGGCGTGAATTGCGAGGAAGGTCCACGGTTGTGTGGTTTCCGCAATCTCACTAGGAGTGGTTTCAACAACAAATCGACGGAACAAGAGGCTGAATCTCAGTGGATCGTAGGACAAAGCC
>Ga0160419_100214_pt1 | contig 41193 bp, 37 predicted proteins | sample CelAP2metagpilot_2_FD_108196 | JGI IMG/M metagenome (GOLD analysis project Ga0160419, IMG submission 108196) | Phycosphere-associated microbial communities from Cellana algal ponds in Kailua-Kona, Hawaii, USA - Cellana AP2-4-25 metagenome pilot ...
AGGCTGCAAAAAAAACACGAAAGGAGGCCAAAACATTGACCGCGTCATAAACCACGACGCATAACTGAGGGTGGGTCAAATCTCGGTGAAAATACCGGGTCAGTTCTCAGTGACAATCAACACGCAGGGGTCGGTGCCGAATGGTCAGACGGCATTGCGGTGCTTGCGGACCACATTGTGACGCCCGTCATGCTGTCGACATCTGATTTCGATGTCGGCGCACAGACTGCCGATTGGTATGAGAAGCTGAAATCCCGCGTTGACGACCCCTCCAGCCTTCCGCGCCACCACGTCGTCCTCAACATGGTCGACCCGAAAACAACCCGTGCTGACGCCGCCCTGATTGAAGAAGCGCTCACCCGTTTTCCGGTGATTGAGACCGTCATGATGCGACGGAACACTTACAAGGAGATGGACCAGAAGGGGCTTCTCCACGCCTTGGCGCTGGAAAAGCAGTCCGATCCGAATCCTCTGATGCGTCCACATGTACGTCATGTCGTCGAGGCGCTTGAGGAGGCGACGGACATTCTCAACAACATTCTTGCTGCGTGAGGACAGTCGATTGCGCAAGAAGATCCCGACCATCACCAGGCCCGACCCAGCCTACGCCGCCACCCTGCAACAGGGTGACCGCGAGGTTCCCGGGAAGGAAGATGAGGCACAGGTCACAGCAACAAAGACAGGCACCCCAGCCGCTGACGTCGACGCTGATCGGCTCGAGTCAGAGCCTGTGCCGGAAGGTACCGTGGCGCCGCATCAAGTCACCGCGGAAAGCTCTGACCCGCATACCAGCCTGAGAACTCCCGTATCGGCACGCGCTTTGAGCCCGACCCGGAAGATCGACATCAGGGTCAACGCACTCGAACGACAGGAAGCAGCGCTCCAGACTTGTGGTGTTGAGCCAGCACATGTCGTGCGTGCCGCCCTGCGCCGTGCAGTCAAAGGCTGGCAACTGTCGCCGGTCTTTGCCCCAGTCGCGGAGGAGCGACGCACTCGCAACACACAGTGGCAGGCCCGGACATCTCTGGCAGTCGATGCCGCCAGCCTGAGTGTCCTCCTCCGGGACCACGACCCCCTCGACGTCTTGAGTAAATGGGCCCTGATCCGCGGCCAGGTGGAACCACGCATATGGGGCGAGATCGACAAAATCTTGGACGAAATTGCTGTTCGTGCTGCATCGCCGCATGAACCGCACGCACCGTAAGATACCTATCTGAAAAGATAACTTGCATTTCGCCGGTGGATTTTCGCCCACCGGCAGAAGCTCGCCTTGCAGTTGCGGAAAGCGTGGCGCTAATGAGCGTCATAGGGAATTTCAGACCTCAGTGGTGACGAGTTACGAGGTCCATTTAGGAGGAACGCATTATGAACACGAAGCCCCGCCTGACTGGCGAACCGATCATGCGCATCCTCTGCAAGACATCTGAAAATCTGGTCGGCTACCTTTACCAATGGAACAATGGCGACGTGCAGCCTGCCTGGTTCGACGGCGCTATGGCGGACGTTCGCTATGAACCATTCATTCAAGCGACGGAACAGAACCCAGTCGATCCGAAGACCCCCAGACCGCGTCAGCAAGATCTGACGCACCTTGAAAAGGCCTAGCTCAAGGCATCGCGTTGGTTTGTGGGTCATCCCGTCCCGCAGGTCCTTTGAGCGTTAGAGTTGACTTCTATGCCTCATAAGTGGTCTAGATATGAGTTATAGAAAGGATGTCTATAACTCATGGCTTGGAACTGGACGCTGCCCGATTGGCCGGATTTCCGGTATGACGCCTCCGCTCTGGAGCCGTTCGAGCAGAAGTTTCTGCTGTCGTCCGGAAAAATCCTCGGCGCGGTCCATCATGTCAGCCAGCCGGAGCGCGAGCAACTCCGCATCGAACTTCTCAGCGAGGAAGCGATGCAGACGAGCGCCATCGAGGGTGAAATCCTCGACCGGCTCAGTGTCCAGTCTTCGCTGCGCCGCCATCTAGGCCTCGATCCGGACAGCTACCCTGCCAAACCGCGCGAACAGGGCGTCGCGGAAATGATGGTGGACGTCTATTCCAGCTTTGCGGACACGCTGAGCCACGAGACGTTATACCGCTGGCATCGGATGCTCCTGTCCCATGACCGTCGGTTGGAAACCATCGGGGCTTACCGACAACACGCCGAGGCGATGCAAATCGTTTCCGGCCGTCTCGACCGGCCGACGATCCATTTCGAAGCGCCTCCCTCGGAGCGGGTCATGCCTGAGATGGAGCGATACGCGGATTGGTTCAACAAGACCGGGCCGGGGGGAGCAGAGCCGCTTCCAGCGCTGACGCGCGCAGGGCTATGCCACCTCTATTTCGAGAGCATCCACCCATTCGAAGACGGCAACGGCCGCTTGGGTCGCGCCCTCGCTGAAAAGTCGCTGGCGCAGAACATTGGCCAGCCGACCCTCATTTCGCTCGCCTTCACCATCGAGAAGGAGCGCAAGGCATACTACGACCAGCTCGAGCAGCATCAAAAAACGCTTCAAGTGACCGATTGGCTCGTCTGGTTCGCGGAAGTTGTCTTGAAGGCCCAACAGGCAACACTCGACCGCGTCGGCTTCTTCATCAGCAAGGCACACTTCTACGATCGTCACAGAGACCACTTGAACGAACGCCAGGCCAAGGCCATCGCTCGAATGTTTCGGGAAGGCCCTGGCGGTTTCAAAGGCGGACTCAGCGCCGACAACTATCTCAAAATCACCGGAACTTCACGCGCAACCGCAACCCGCGATCTGCAGGACCTGGTCGAAAAAGGTGCGCTCAGCCGAACCGGTGAGCGACGCCATACAAGGTACTGGTTGAACCTGAATCCACGGGCATCGAACCAGCTACAATGATTTGCGTAGAAGTGAGGCAGCACCATAGGCGTTGCCTATTCTCTGAGCGAGACAGATTGGTTTCCGGCACTATCCGCGCGCAGGTCAAGATCAGACGCAGATGAGAGGACAAAGCCAAGATTGTCGCTCAGGCCAAAGGGAAAAATCACAGGTTGGGCCTCTAGCGTTCCGAGTCCGACAGGACGACCTACGGCTTCCAAAACGGCGGTTGTCATCCAACGTACGAGGTCCGATCCCTCCAACGCACAGGGTTTCTTCCGGGTTAACGTTTTGCCGTTGTCGCTTCGATCAAGCAGCGCCCAGTCTATCAGAGACTGAAGGACCATATTGGTCATCCGTCTGGTCCCCTCACGTTCGCCATAGATTTCTGCCATCCGACGATGCACTTCAGCGGTCGTGCAGTCGCCTTGAAGCGAAGTCAATCTGCCAACAATCTCGGCCACTTTGGCAAAGAAGGGATATGTCACGATAGCCATGCCCCATGTCAGGGCCGCCGGCGAGGTAGATGGTGCCGATTGGAACAGTTCCACGCCGCGTTGAGCAAAAGGCTCCAGATCCTTTCGCGGCTCCAACCAAAGGCGGTTCAGTACGGTTCTGGTTTTCTTCCTAGCCGCAGGCCCTGAATGGGCTTCATCCAACAGAGCATCGAGCTCGCTGATGTCAGCGAGACCGGCCCTGACTTCCAGCGCTTTTTTCGCCCACTCGAGGCGGATGAAGCGGTCAAATCCTATCTGAGGTGCTGTCGGTCGCATGTTCTTCTTTCTTCATTCTTATCTTCACAAACGGCACAACCAGTTCCTCTAACGCCATTCCTCCGTGAGCAACGATCTTGTTCCCTCTTGGCACAAACGCGCCGCGTTCATTCGCGTAAACTGGCAAGAAGTCGGACGGAAGCCCTGGACCGCTAAACTGAAATGCATCGATATCGGGCGGGACGGATGCAGCAAGGTCCTCGCTGCGATAGGCCCTGACGCGCTCACCCTTCATCTCGGAGACAACGCCCTGGCTGAGCCGTCCAATGCCGTCGGCATCAACATTGCCATGGTCCGCAGTCAGGTAGATATGATAGCCGTGCTGAGCAAGCATGAGAAACAGCTTTTCAATGAAGCCGGTATCGCACCACTCGCGAATTTGGCCAGCAATCCCGCGTTTCCCAAGCATTGCTCCGTGGACAATTTCATCGACCATATCAACGACAAGGCCCGCGACCTTGGTCGTCGGCTTTGAAAGTACGTCCTCGAGTAGAGCCAACTGGTCAGAACGTTTGAGCCCCTTCTGGAACACTACCTCTGGCTTCCGGAGGCCGTTTTCTTGCCAGAACTTCGTCCAGAGAGACGGCTCTTGTGCCGTCGAATCCATTGAGCCTTGAAACTCCCGTGGCTTGAGGCCCGAAAAGAGTGCCTGGCGAGAGATTGACGTCAGCGTCGGCAGCCACGCAAAGCAGCCGCCCTCGTCGGCGGAAAAGTCGGGAAGCTTGGTCGACAGGTGGTCCCTGATCTGGGCCCACTGGTCCAATGCCAAACCATCAAAGACAAGAAGAGCAATTCGATCTTCGCCAAAGCCCCTGCGCATCGCGAGATAGCGCGGCACGTGATGTACCATCACCGGCGCTTTTGCGACGGGTAGGGAGGGCAAGTCGGCAAAATGCTGAAGCACCCAATCCTTGAGGCGGGCATCGGCCTCTCTTTGCAAACTCTGGAGTTGCCCCTGCAGGTTATCTGCGTCCGCCGCTTTCAGTTCGTTGAAGCGGTAGATGAGTTCTCCAAGGCGACGCGCCGCCTCTACCCAATCTCGATGCGACGCCCCCTCCGAGGGTAGACTCGCTGCGTTCCTTCTCGCTCCCTCCGACACCAAATGCGCAAGTGCCTCAGGGTCATCTATCAGACCAACCTGTATCCAATCGGGAAGGTGCTCAGGACGGACACTTGCCTCAATAGGCTGAAGGGCTCCCTCGAGGAACATGGTATCTATGATCACCCTTACGTCGGGGTGATCAAAGGGCACGTCAAACGCATGGCCTTCGACCGACTCCTGATCCCTGCCGCGGGCATCAGGTTGAACGCCATATTTTGCGACGAAACGCGCCCAAGATTCCAGTATTGCGCGGAGCATAAAGGGTTTTGAGGCAAGCAGTTCACTAATCGGAAGACTTCCAAGAGATGTGTCCCGAAGAACGGTTGCGACATGGTCTGCAAATAGGCTGGGAAGGCCAGCCCCGCGATAGTGAAGCCGCAGAGCTTCTCGCCAGAAATCCTCCGGTCGATTCAGCAGATAAGGGCTAAGCCTGAAGATGTGCGTGAGGACAAAATTCTTGGTCTCAGCCTCACCGAGCAGCTGCGTCACATGCTTCTGGTAGGCTTGGAACAGCCCTTCATGATGTTCAGAGTCGAGCTTGCGGACGACACCATAATTCAGATTGGGAAAAAGATCAGCCAAGCTCAGGCTGACTTGTCGTGCTGCCCTGATGTAGTCCCAAGGGATGGAATTGATGTCCGCGCCCCGCCACTGCAGGATGAGCGCCTTCGCGGTACCTTTCTGACCCACATCCCATGCGGATCGATAACGCTCTTCATACTCGGTTCTAAACGAAACAGAATCTTCGAACGGGAGAACCTCAAATTCGCGTTCGCGAAGCCCAAGCAGAATGGTCTCATCCAAGAGCAGGCCATCCGGATCCAAGGCGATCCAGAAGCGAGACAGATCTGCGGGAAACTCCCGCAGGATACGATCAGCCCAAATACTCATCGTGCACCAGCCACCGTTTCGCCAATTCGCAACATCAGGAGGGCATTGAGATCGGGCGAGTAAGATGCCGCAGCATCGAGCTGCGCCATACGAGCTTCATGTTCTTTCTGCAGCCGCTTCCGTCGATAATCACGAACAGTCTGAAGCCCCACTCTGCCAATCGCCTGGTGTCGAGCTTCGAAAGCATAGAGTGCGCGTTCGCGTTCTTCCTCGATCCGAGCCTTGTGCTCTGTCACAAGATCGGAGAACACCCGCTCTCCTTGCGTGACCGCAGCCCCTTTCGATCTCTCGAACCAGTCGCGCGGCGCCTCAATCTGAGGCGCAGCAATCGGCTCGATCTGCTCCGTCAGAAGCACGTCCCAAATGCGTTTTGCCGTCGGTTGGAAGGCGCGCCCTTCATCATTGACGAAAACGGATAGGAAGCGGCGGCGGCTGAAATCGTCAGCTGCCAGACTGACTTCCCAAAGCGACCAAACGCCTTTCACACTATCAGGCAGGCCTGTTATGCGGACAGCGGGGACGGGTTGACCGGCGATGCAACGCGGAAGATCGGCAATCAAAGCCTGCGCTCTTGGATCTTCCAGCGTGACCCACTCTACTTCGGGCCGATCTCCCGCGGTGCGCGCATCAAAACACACCGAAGATGACTCTGTGCCGTCGGCCCACCGTATCCGCCAGGTATCGCCTTCCTTCTTGGCTTCACCCCCCCGCGCAGGGAGGCCAGTTGTGATTGCCCGCTCCAGCCAAAACTGTGCCGGATGGTCTCGCCACTTGCGCGCATCATCGGCTTCTAGTTCATGGCCGTCGGCGAGCAGATCACTATTCTTCCGGTTCTCTGCCAACGAGGATCGAAGCTGCGTCAGAACGGCATCGCATTCTGTATCGATCGATGCCGGGTCTTGGATCCCCTGAACAAAGAGTTCGTCGAACAGTGGCTCCGCCTCTACCGAATCCATCACATCGGCAACTTTGTCCACGCCGAATTCCTCGGCGATCACAGCGAGCTTTGTTTCGAGAACTTCGCGAACCCGATGCTCGACGGTGTCTTCGAGTACGAAATTGATGGCTCGCACAATATGCGGTTGCCCGATGCGATCCACGCGCCCAATACGCTGCTCGACCCTCATCGGGTTCCACGGCATGTCGAAGTTGATGATGACATGGCAGAATTGAAGATTGAGGCCCTCGCCGCCAGCGTCCGTCGAGATCAGGATACGCACATCCTTGGAGAATGCCCGTTGCGCACGGCCACGCGCCTCAAGGTCCATGCTCCCATTGAGCGTTGAAACCGAGAACCCCCTGCTTTCGAGAAATTCCGCGAGCATGGCCTGGGTCGGAACAAACTCGGTGAAAACCAGAACCTTGAGTTCAGGATCGTTTTCCTCCTGCTGAATCTTGTAGATCTGCTCAAGGAGTGCTTCGGCTTTTGCGTCTGTTCCTTGCGCCTCTGTCTCACGAGCGAGGAACAAGAGTGCCTCAACGTCTTTTCGCTCGTCATCCAAGGCATCGAAGGCCACTGCGATATCGATCTGGTCATCACCCGTTAGCTCATGCCAGTCTCCGACACCTTCGGTGGAAAAGAGCTGAAGCTGTCGCTGGTCGTCGTCCAGAGCAAGGAGGCGCTTTTCCAAGGTTGCACGGATAGCTGCGGTGCTGGACGTCACCAAACGCTGCATAAGGATCATCAAGAAGCCGATGTGCCGCTGCTTCGATGCCATGGCTTGGTTATAGCCGTGGCGAACATACTCAGTGATCGCTTCGTACAACCCTTGCTGTGCTTTGTGTCGGTCAAGCCAGGCGACGGCCTGAATGCGGGTCATCCGTGGCTTGAACAGAGGCTTGCCTTCAGCATCGATCGCAAGCCTCTTCTCTGTCCGCACGACGAACGGGCGCACGCGATCGCTCGAGACGCTGTTCTCATCGGGGAAAGAGTCCCGATCCAGCAGCTGCATCAGACGGTGGAATTGATCCGTTTTCCCTTGGTGCGGCGTTGCCGACAAAAGCAGAAGGTACGGGGCAGCTTCGGCAAGTGCCGCGCCCAACTTGTACCGCGCAACCTGATCCGTGCTGCCTCCCATTCGGTGAGCCTCGTCGATGATCACAAGGTCCCAGTTGGCCGAAATCAAATCTTCGAACCGTTCACGGTTGTAGGTGCTGAGTTGCTCCGCGCTCCATCCACGCCGCCCTTCGAGCGGCTTCACCGAATCCAGCGAACAGATCGCCTGATCGTGCAGCCGCCAGAGATTCTCCTCATCATCGCGGAACTGACGGTATGCCGAAAGCTCTGACGGCTCGATGAACTGAAAGTTCTCACCAAAGTGCAGGCGCATCTCGGCCTGCCATTGCCGCACCAGACCCTTGGGCGCGACGACAAGGATCCGCTTGGCCATGCCGCGAAGCTTCAACTCCCGGAGGATCAGACCGGCTTCGATGGTCTTGCCGAGCCCCACCTCATCCGCAAGCAGATAACGGATCCGATCCCGGCTCATGGCGCGGTTCAGGGCATAGAGCTGATGCGGCAAAGGAACGACGCTCGACTGGATCGGCGCCAGAAGCAGATTGTCTTCCAGCGCATCCAGGAGCTTTGCCGCGGCGGCCGTGTGCAGGATCTGATCCACTGTCGTTCGGACAGCGTCGAGTGGCCCTAGCTCCCGAGACCCGGCACGGACCACGGCATCCTTGCCCGGGAGCCAGACGCGGTATGCGGTTTCGCCCCACATCTCCTCCCGGTCCACGACGCGGCAAGGTGCGGCATGTCGTTCATGCCAGCACCACGCGCCAATGCCAAAGTCTTGGGAGGCATGCGTCACGCATCAGCCTCCGTACGGGTCAGCGCCTGGTCGTACCAGAGCAGGAGCTTTTCATCCTCTTGCAGCGTCTCGTCCGGAAGCTTCTCGGCGATGCCAATGATCGTCTTGTAGTCCTTCGCAGCCCAGGCCGTCTTGAAACCGGCGCGCAACACCTCGAGGCGCGACTCCTTGAGCTGGCGCTTGTTTGCGGTCTTGTAGGCTTCGAACTCCTTCAGCAGCGACCGTTCGCGCTTCTGTTCCAGATCCTTTGCCTTGTTCGGATCAGGCACATACCAGCGGTCCTTTGCCTTTGCCTTCAGGCGAGGGTCTTCCTTCTCAAGACCCCGAAGGTCCTTGAAGTTGGTTGAGAGATAGCTGTGGATCTGGCTCGGCACGTCACCGTTCCCGTCGAAGCGCAGGAAGTTGTCTTCGAGCAACGCAGAAAGCTCCGGCTTCTCTTCGTGCTTTTTCCAGCCGGCACCAACCTGAGTGGTGAACTCGGGATGCACCTCTTGATAGGTCGAAGGGCGCTTCCGCAGGAAATCGGTCAACCAGTCGATAGCCGAGCGCTCATCCGAGACAAAAAGCTCCATCTGCGGCGCCTGAGCCGCCTGAGCACGTTTGCGATCATACTCTGCCACCTGCTCGGGCAAGAAGACCATGCCGTCGCGCTCTGAGAAGCGGGCGCGCAGTCCGTCAAGGAACTCTTCCGTGGAGAGCGGTACAGGGAAATCGTGGCGCACAAACCAAGACACCATGCGATCGTAAATGCGTCGTGGATCGCGCTCCACGACCATTTCAAGTATGCCACTCTTCCCTTTGGTCACAGGTAGTTGGCGAAGGTGGGTCTGGACGAAGTCCCATGCAGACTCAGGCGCAGCGCCACGCTCGTTCAGTCGCTGTTCCAAGCCCCCATTGGGCTTGTAAGCAGAAATGACAAGATCCTGTTTGACGGCAGTCGTCGATGTTACCTGCTTAAAGCTCCCTTGCTTCTTGTCCAGAGCTGAAACCTCAGCAACAACGAAGCCAGCCTGCTGAAGAGCAAGTTGGATCGCATTCCAAACTGAAGCCCGACTGTTTGAGAAGACAACGGTCATCCAGCGCCCGGGCTTCAAAACGCGAAAATACTCAGAGAATGCTCCTCGCATAAGGCCTTGGTACTCATGAAGGCCTTTCTCTCGAACGCGGTCGATGATCGCTTCGGATGACACATCAGTGAAAACACCGTGCCAAGATTCAATAATCTGATTTAGGTCGGCATAGTAGATGTTTTCGCCGAACGGAGGATCGGTGAAAACATAATCGATGCAGCCATCTGGCAATCCAAGATTGGTTGCACTCCCGGTAGATACGATACTGCTCCCCGCAACGGCGTGGTTCTGACTGAATGCAGAAATGAGCCTTTTGAGCTTGTTTGCGTATGCCTTGAAAGGATCTGCCTCTGCGATTTGCGAAGGAACGTAAAAGACACCGGTAAGAGGGTTATACGGGAACGAGACTTCCGGCCGATAACGGTTGAGTATCGACATATTTATGAAATGGCTATCAAGCCAAAACTTCAATGCGTTACGTATACGAGAATTCGGCTCGCTCTTTACGGCTTCCCAAAGAGCTGAAAGAACATGGGCCTCACGCGGGAGATACATGTGGTGAACGGCCGTCGTGTTGGTCGTCTTCATCCTGCCTACACGTGTCATTTGACAATCTGGCAACACGTGCTTGGGCAAGTTCTTTGCTAAACCTAGAGCCTCCGCCTTGCGAATTACTTCCAAATCTTCTTGGTCAGGTTTCTTTTCGAAACTTTTTCGCCCTATCGAATACTTAATCAGCACAGGCACCCGCTTGGGTCGCTTGTCCATCTCGCCAAGAGGCTCGTCGAAGAAGGTTTCGAACACTAAGTCCATATTCTCTTTTGTCGACTCGACCGAGCAATGAGGACACGTAATGTTCTTTTCGACCTTCTTCGTCTTTGGATCAAATGCCTCGTCGAAGAAGATGATCTCACCAGAGCAGTTTCCGCACGTGAAAACCTCGCTCCATACTGTGAAGTCAATTCTCCCCTTTGATTTGCCATCTGAGTGAGTGGTTTCAAACATCCAACCAAGCTCGCTCTCGACAGAATCTAGTATCCGTTGCGCACGCTCGGCAAAATAGTGGGCGTCAAAAGGAAAATTCAAACCCGCTTCAATAGATGTTGCAGCTGGAGACAATTCATTAACGATTGCTCGCCTAGCTCCCCACTTCGGTGCTGCCCGACCAATCCGTTTCCAATCATTCTCTATTTCCAAGCGAAATGCGGCTGGCGCAACACCACACCATTGAGCGGCTACACCTGTCATCCCAGAGCCCCCAAACCCATCGAGCACGATGTCTCCGGGTTCAGTGTAGTGGAGAATTGATGGTACAATGGCTAGGTGAGGCACTTTCGTATGGTACGAGTGTGCTTTGTAAATCGCGTCAGATTTTCCAATCGACACATCGACCGCCATAGGTTCACGGGCATAGGGAAGCTCTGAATCATACGGCTTTCCATATGTAGCAACAAAATCGGCAAGCCAGGGATTGGGACACGCGGTGTAGTAGGGCGGGTCCGACATCGCGAGGATTGCCTCGTCAGATCCTTGCGGAAAACCTTCCTGAGCACGGAATTCAGGCTCTTTCAGCTTCTCGGCCAAGAGCTTCAGGAAGTGCTCCCGGCGTGCGTCATCGCTCGGGAACGTCATGCCCAGGCATTCAACAGGCCCGCTGTTCTTGCCGCCATCCATCTTCAGTTGTTCAGTCATCGGTTCGTCTCATCTCAATATCGGTTGGCGGAAGTTCACTCGACCACGAAGCGCAGCTTGGTGGTGTCCTTGCCCTTGCAGCGGTCTGTCAGGAACGCCTCGAACCGCTTGCGCAGGTCTTCGGGCGTCGCGGGCGATCCGCCCTGAAGCAGGGCCTGCCGGATGTCGCTGCCCGACACGACGACCTTGTCAAGACCGGACAGCGCCTCTTGCACGGCGCTGATGAACTCGGGCGTGACGGGATCGGGCAATGACTTGCTGTCGACAAAGCCGGTGACGATCTTGCGCGACCCTTCCTTCAGAAGTTCAAAGTTGGACTGGATGATCGGATCCTCGAGGTTGTCGAGAAGCGTCTGCACCCATCCGTCCAGCAATTGATCGAGCTCGTCATCGAGCTGTTTGAGCACATTGGCCGCGGGCAGCATGTCGCCCTGCTCATTCGCCGGACGGAAGTTGCAGTGCGGGCAAACCGGGCTGGCCGCCAGTTCGGAGTCGATCAGCGAGGCGCAGCTCTTCAACTTGTCGAGCTTCTCCTCGAACGTGGTGAGCTGGCTTGTCGGCATCAGCGAGATATTCGCCAAAGCCCGCATGGCGACGAGCCGGGAGTCTTTGCGCAGCGCGGTCTTCGTCTTGTCTTCGGACACTCCGAGCCGTGCCTTGCTGTGCAGGCTGACATACGCCGTCACATAGTCCTTTTTGAGCTTGGCGAGCGTCTGCCGGTGTTCGGATCCATTCTGCCCAGTTCGGCTGGTCGACAATGCATCGAGGACCTGCTTGCGCGTGTCCTGAGCCTGCTTCACCCAAGCGTGGTCAGACGGCAGCACCATCTCGGCCTGGCCAAGATAGCTTGCCGTGTTCCCAAGTTCGCCGATCAGGCTGATGAGACCTTCGACGGCGTTCAGAACCTCAAGGTTCTTTTTCTGGGCCGCGATATCGTCAGACCCTATGCGCAGGTTCTTGAGTTTGCCGACCGTGTTGTAGGGCGACAGGCTTTCCGAGAAGGCCTTGAGCTCGTCGAGCTTCGATCTCCAGTCGCGGATTTCCTCCTCGCGCAGGAGAGGCTGGCCCCAAAAGCTAAGCCGGTTCGCCATGTCGGTGGAAGCTGCAAGCACACGTTTTGTGAGCTTGCTGACTTCCTCCTGAAGCGCCTTGACCGGTTCATCCGAGCCTTGAGTTGCTTGCTGCGCGAGACCCGGCGGCAACTCCAGCATCTCGAAGAGTGACCGGAGCACGGCAACGTTGATCTCCTTCGGCGCCTCAACATGCTTGAACTGCTTCAACTCATCGAGCGGACGATCCGCGAGAAGCCCGATCTTGCCGGAGTCAATTTTGTCCCCGGTAATCGCGAGGACAATGTCACCGGAATAGACCAGTGACCCAAGCACCGTGACCAATAGGTCAGTCTCAAGCCGGTATTTGTCTGGGCTGAAGTACTCGATATCCGCGTTTCCAACGAGCAACTCACTGCGGTTAAGCACTTGCCCATGACCTTTGGCCTTCAGCCGCGCGAGAACCTCCTGAGCATATCGAGATTGAACCGGATCGATGCGATCACCATCGAGCATTTCGAGGCCATCCAGGACGATCACAGCGTCTTTCGTACGGTTGCTCCCGGTGAGAGCACGAAGCGCATTTCCAATGAGCTGCTTTCGGTTGGACTCCGTCACGAGCGCCGAGAATGTTGGGTATTCGGGCGAAACATCGGCGAACCGGCTGCTTAGCGCGATCCCCGCGATCACGTTGACGACGTCGCGGAAGTTGATGCGCTCGTCCGGCCCCAAGCGCGCTTTGTCCCTGAGTGAAATGCCTTTGGTCCAGTCACGAAGTGTCTTGGACTTGCCTTGGAACGTGACCTCGAATGCCTCCAGCTGTTTCTCCTGCAGCCATTTGCTCATTTCGCGCAGCGCATCGCGAGCGCGGTCGAGATACACGCCTTTCGCGCCACCACTTGCCGTGGATGCCAGTTCCTGGGCGGCGGCGTAGAAGCTCAGCAATCGCTTGATGGTTTCGTCTGGTGATTTCAGACGGAAGAAGACCTCGTCGGGCTTCTGCTCATCACGGAAACGCGGGGGATCGAAGGGCTGGATGAAGTACAAATAGAAATCCCGCTCTGGCTGAGCGGTCGGCCGGTCGTTCGGCGCGCCAAAGAACAGATAGCCAATCCGTTCGACGCGACGCTCCTGCCACTCGATCTGGTATTGCCAAATCTGGTGTCCCGTCACGTAGCTGGACTCGTCCGTGCGCTCCATGAGTTGGCGAATGGCGCCGTAGTAAGCGCGATCGAGCGCATCCTCTGAAAGAGCCTCGGCCCGCTTCTCGATTTGCGCGTCGTAATCGACGTCCTTTTTCAGGTCGAGATAGTATTGCTCGGTGTCTGGCGCCTTGGAGATGAACTGACCGTTTACCGTCTTGAGGGTCTCTCGAAGCGTGGTCTGGACCGCGGTGAGTAGGTCGTCAGACGGGTCGCCACCCATGTCTTCAATACCCGGCTGAAACAGGCAAAGCGTGTCGCGCAGTTCCTCGGCCGTCGGTCCGACCGGCACATAGATGTCCCCGCCCGTCGTCAGGCGGTGGACCGAAAGACCGTCAATGATGCGAAGCGCCATCGGCTTATAGGCCGGCCGAGTGAACGCCTTGGAGACCCTCTCCGCAAGCACTTCTGAGACCTTGAGCACTGGCCCGATATTCGGATCTGAGCGCAAGACGGAGTTTGTTGCGACAGTGTCCCAGAACTTGTCGAAGCCGATGAGACCAGGCCGATCTGAAGGAACTTCATCGTCAAGGATTGCCTGGATCTGATCACGCAAGGTCACCAACGCGCCCCGCTTCTCGGTGAAGACCAGGCGCTCAAACGTCCCGATGTAGTCTGGGTGTACTGGGAACAAACGCACATACTCGTCCATCCGCTCATTCATTGAGCCATAGAATTTCGAGAATGGTGCAAGGTAAGCGCGGATCTTGTCCTGCTGGTCCGCGGATTTCTTCAAGAGACGTTCCGCGACAACGAAACTGACATCTTGTCTTGCCAGCAAAACCTGAGTGAAACGGTCCTTCACCCTCCGCAAGCTATCCGCCACATGTTGAAAGCGGCTGCTATCGAAGATCGCTTCCTGAACGCCTGCAACGAAACGGAACCGGAGATGTTTGGTAACCTCTCCGATTTCGCGAAGGAAGGACAAGTCGAGCACAAGTTCGTGGTCCTTGCGCGACCGCAGGTATTCGAGAAACTCGTCGACAACGAGGAGAACACCTTGATCAGGGTGGACCTCCGCAAAAGCCGACATCATCTCCTCGAACGCAGCCTTGTTATTGATGACCTTGTCGGCAGGCGGGAACGCATATGTCACGCCGTGCTTTTCCAGGAACACCTCAAGCTGTTGGGTGATGATGTCGCGCAATGACATCTGACTCGAGATCTCAATCCGATGTACTTTGAAGCGGCCCGCAATTGTCTTTGCAGCCTCGGCCACTTTGGGGTGCTGGATCATCGGCAGATATGCCTCATCTTCAGCGACAAGTGACAGCACCGACATCAAGTGCGACTTACCAGTGCCGTAGTTCCCGACCACCAAGACGCCTTTGTGGTCCACAGCCTCATCGAAGGAGAGCTGCGGGATCATGAGCTTGGCGATGCGGTCGGCCATGTCATCCGAGATGACATAGGTGGACACAAGCTTCTTGGCTTCATCAGGACGATCTGCATCGAGAAGCTGAATAACCGATTCAATGGGCTCAAATTGAATGAGATCGCCGTAACGCATTGCCATCTCGAGATTTCCTTTCAATTAACTCTGAACGGAACCACGCCATCACAGCTGTAGTCCTGATATTCTGGATGTCCTGTCGTTGCATACGACAGTCTGTTGTCTGTGAGCGTCCCCGGCCAAGCCGCAACAACGCGTCGCGCTTGAGAGTGCCGCCGGAGCAAATCGAGCGGACTTAGCTTCAACTCCTGGTCAAACAGGAGTTCGAGATTGTCCATGAGGAGAAGCCCTTCCCGCGAAAACTCATCCGCTAACCCTTTCAGAAGGTCGGCTGCTTGAAGGTGTCTCCTGGGGCTCGGGATTGTCAGCAGTTCTCGTCCGAGGGCAGCTCCAATGTTGAGGATGTGCAGCTTTCGACGTCCCGCCAGTTGGCGAAGCAAGTCGCTTTTCCCGGAATTTGGCGCGCCTATCAGCAGCAATAGTTTGCTGTTCACCACAGCAAGATCGTCAACAACGCGTTCAAGTGCCTCGATCATCCGCTTACGCCTCCGCTCACGGACGCCGAGACGCTCGGTATCGAGTGCCCGATTTCGGGGGCGTTCATCAGGACAATCTGTTGGTCTTGCGGGCGCCGGGCGGCGGGATCTGTATCCAATCCCAAGCGCCTTAGCGCGTAATAGAGCAGCGCGCGGCGCACCTTTATCTTCGCGCTGCCGCCACGCATCCCGTAGTCGAGGGCAATGACCTTAGCCTGCGTTTCTGACAGTTCGGGATGAGGAGCCACTTCGAGGACGACTTCTGAATTCCAGTCGAGATCATCATCGGCCGATGTCCCGCTTTCGCGTGAGCCACGAATCTCAATCATCCGGGAAAGAAGGAAATCCTTGAAACACTCGTCGGTTAGACAAAACGCGCGGGCGTGCCAGCGAAATCCATCGAAGGCAATAGCGTGAGGCGCAATCCAACGCCATCGCGGATCTGGACTGGAAAGGGACTGGTATCGTATCTCTATCTCTTCGGATCGCCTGATCGCTCCCACAACGGACCGAAGCGTCACGGGGTCAACACCACGGACCGGCGTCGGCGCAGAGGCAAAGGACGGAAGATTAGCGATCCAAGAGTCTTCACGGTCAAGAATGCTTTCGGCCACGGAACGTAGCTGAGCTAGATAGCGACTGGCATCAGGTTCCAGAAATTGTGGTTGGAAAGCACTGCCTCGCACATAAGTCCGCGCACTCTTGTCGTAGACCATGTTCGCCGGAGCAAAGCCGATGTAGCGATTCAGGTCGGTGGACGCTTGGTTGACCGAGACACCGAACTGATCCATGAGGTCACTCCGGTTTACATGCCCCTCCCAGAACAAGCGGAACTCTATGAACTCGAGACGTTGCTCGACTCCCCATCGAAGTTCTGACCTGTCGCTATCCACCCTGGCCTCCCGGTATCCCAATGCGCATTGTAACTATGCGCGCCCATTTTCTGGGCCTGCGACAACCTTAGGGAGTGAAACCGAGATTATCAATCGAATTTCAAGGCGTTGCCTTGGAAGTCGACCATTCAGGCGTAGATACCCCAGGGACTGGCACTGGACTATCAAAGCACAAAGGATCAGCTAGCTAGAACGCAAGTATCCTCGGCGATGCTTCGTCGCTGCGAGCTTCAATAGGGCAGTCACAGCATGCCCCTCGTCCGGGTGCTGTTCGATTAGCATCTGCCCTCGAAACCCGATACGGCCCCATTCCCTCACGAGGCATGCGCCGCCAAACAGGTCCGGCTGAACGCTCATTCGATAGAAGCGGCGCATGTTGAGAGACGGGTCGATCCGCTTGAGGTCGACCGTCGTCGGGAACACTTCCATTTGCTGCGATATGTCGAACATGTTGTTGGCGCCTCTCTCCAGACCACAATATCAAGCGCTCCTCGACGTTTCCACAATGTTCTGTCCCGGATTGAAGTCGGGGGCTCACGCCCCCTTCTCGAACTTCATGACCGGGATGCCGAGCTTCTTGGCCTTGTCGGCGAGGTTTTCCTGGATACCGGTTCCGGGGAAGACAAGGACCCCGACCGGGAGCACATCCAGCATCGCGTCGTTGCGCTTGAAGGGCGCGGCCTTGGCGTGCTTGGTCCAGTCGGGCTTGAAGGCCACCTGCGTCACGCCCCGGGCTTCGGCCCATTTGGCGGCGATGAGCTCTGCGCCCTTCGGGCTGCCACCGTGCAGGAGGACCATGTCGGGATACTTAGTCCGGACCTGGTCGAGCTTGCCCCAGATCAGGCGGTGATCGTTGAAATCGGTCCCGCCGGTGAGGGCGACCTTGGGGCCTGCGGGAAGCATTACCTCGGTCTCGGCGCGGCGCTTGGCGGCCAGGAAGTCGCGGCTGTCGATCAGGGCGGCGGTCATGTGCTGGCGGTTCACCATCGAGCCGGTGCGGGGGCGCCAGGTCGATCCCGTGTGATGGACGAACTCGGTGGCGGCGTGATCGCGCATCATGTCCATGCAGTTACGCCGTTCAACGAGAGTCAGGCCTTCGGCCGTCAGGCGCTCGAGTTCGACGGACTTCACCTCGGAGCCGTCCTGCTCGCGCTGGAGGCGGCGCTGTGCCTGTTCGTTCTCGTCGAGCGACCGCTCGATCCGAGCCGTGGCGCGGTGGAAGAGGTTGACCTGGCCCCAGAGCACCTCTTCGAGGTCGGGTTCCATACGGGTGTCTTCGAGGGTCGCGACGAGGGCGTCGAAGATGTCGGCGACGGCGACGGCGAGGCGCTGCCCATCGGGCATCGGGCGCGGATCGGGGTCGTCAAAGGGGCGATAGCCGTAGAGCTGGAGCTCGTCGAGCGCATGGGCGGTCTGGGATGCGCTATGGGCGGGTTCATACGCGTCGTCGTGGGTCTGGATCGTCATCGGTTTCTTGCCTCCGGGTCTGTCTCGTCCGCGCGTCATCCCGCGCGGCCTTCATGGGCAGACCCGAGCCGTCGGGGCGGTTGCCCCTTCACCCCGGCTTCACCGGGGCCGGAACAGCGTGGAGGAGGTCGGCAGGGAAGCTATTTGTCTCGCGATGCAAAGGCGGCTCTGCCGCCGGCGGAAATAGGTTCCCTGCCGACCTTGCAGAGGCAACCGCTTTGACGGCCTGCCCATCTCTTGAAGGCCGCGCAGGGCTGACGGGTGGATGCGCAAGGCCCGGGATGGGGTGAGGACGACGATCCAGAGCCAAGACTGGGATGCAGCCCCCTGCCCCGCACTCCCAGACTTCCCCAGCGGGATGCAGCTCAGCTGGGCAGGCGATGCCGATCCTCCGGCCCGAACTGTCCTGCCAGATGCTGGCGCAGCGCGTCTTTGCCGTCCGCCCGAAGATCGTCGTTGAAATCCCCGAGCCGCGGTTCCAGCACATGGCAACCAATCCCGACCTCGGTGGCTATGGCGCTCAACTTCTCTGCCGCAAGTTGCCCAGCCGGATCGCGGTCGATGGCGATGTAGAGGCGCTGGAGCCCCTCCGGCAGCAGGACCGCCCCGAGGTGTCCCGACGAGAGCGCCGCCCAGACGGGAAGGCCGGGGGCCGCCTCGGACAGGGACAACATGGTCTCGATGCCCTCGCCGACGACGAGGATGTCATCGTGCGGGGTGAGCCTGACAGCATTGCAGAGGAGGTGACCCATAGCCCGACGCTCTGGATTCACTGCCGCCTTCCCCTGTCCGTCAGGCGCCAGCCAGGTGCGATGCACGCCCTGCACGGCCCCTGCCCCATCGGTAACCGCCGCGATCATCGCCGGTCTGGGGATGCTCCGGGTCTGCCCCTCTTCCCGATGCCAGCACTTCGGGTGGAAGCGTAAGGCGCCGTTCGCCCCGAATTGGGTGATACCTCGGGAACGGAGGTAGGTCTCAGCAAGCGTGCCTGTGATCGGGTTCGAGGCAGCAAACAAGCGCGCCGCTGCCGCGGGAGTGCCACCGGGCGCCTTGGCCTTTCCCGGCTCTTGCCTATCCGGGACGACCGGCTGCGGACGGCCAAGATGCGCTCGGGCCTCGGCGAGAAGGTCGGGGAAGCGCGTGATCCCCGTCCGGGCGCGGATGATGTCCAGGAGATCGCCATGCTCGCCTGTGGCCCCATCCGTAAACTTGCCCGCTGCCCCTGGTCCCGACGCAGGACCCGTCAACCGCACGAAGAGCGACCGGCCGGGGTTGTTCTGCAGATCGCCGACGATCCAGTAGGATCCTTCCCGCCGTCCGGCGGGAAGGTAGGCACGACAGACGCCTTCGGCATTTTCTGCCAGATCGCGCACGAGGTCTTCGGTCTCGGAATACATGGGTCAACAACCTCCGCGATCATGTAGCCTTGCGACAGGACAACGTGCAAGAAGACGATCCAGTATCGCGACGCCATCGGCGTCGGTCGGGCAGAACAGCCGAAGCTTCCAACTGATGATCTCCGAGAAGAAGCCATCGGCCTTTAGCCGATCCTTGACTGCCTCCGAGAAGCCCGACAGTTCGATCCGGTTCGCGCCCATGACGCGCGAGCGGTGCAATTCCATCCCTTCGGACAGGCACACCACGGTCTTGCCCTCCAGAACGAGGGCATGGACCTGCGCGGCCGAGAGCTTGGGCGCACCGGCGGCCAGCGTGGTCGCAACCCAGGCGGGCGAGACACGGCGGCCGATGATGCGCTGCCCGTCATCGGTCTGCAGGCGATAGACCCGGGTTTCGTCCTGGGGGAGCTGCTTCCAGATCGGCAGCAGCAGACCTGCCACGATGTGCAGCGTGGAGTCCGAAAACTCCGGCACCTCGGCCAGTTCCGCAGTCCACGCCGCAGTGAAGGCCACGCGGTCGGCCTCGAGCCAGTGGGTGTCCTCCATGACCTTGGCCGGGACCGTGCTGGCATCAAGCGGGCGGATCAGGCGCAGGCGCGGCTCGATGGTCCCATCGTCCAGCATGTGACTGGTGGCGGGAACCTGCACGGCAGCCCGGCCCGAGCGGCTGTTGATGAGACACCGCGCCTGCGGGTCATCCAGCCAGTCGAGCGCATCCGCGAGCGAGGTCGGCGTGTTGCGGCGCTTTTCCGCGATGGTGAGAAGCTGGGTTTCGGCGCCGGAGCCCGGATGGGTGTAGATGACCTGTGCGTCGGCCACCCGGAAGCTCTCGGCACGGAGTGTCTCGAGCCCGAGATCATAGACCCCGGCGGCGATGGCGCCCTCAATTCGCTGATCGAGCAGCTCCTCGAAACCCGAGAACAGCACGGCCTGCATGTCGATCGTCAGCGCCAGCAGGCGATTGAGGAAGGTCGTGATCGGCGGCAGGTCGTCCTTCAGCCCGTTGTCGTCGGTCAGGCTGAGGCCTGTGGCATCCTCGAAAGCCCCAAGTGAGCATCCCGCCAGATCGCCGCGATAGATGCGGCGGTAAAGCTGGCGCAGGGCGTCTCGGGCGTAGGGCGACTCGAGGTTATCCTCCGGGCGGAACAGCCCTTGCCCGCCGGTCTGCCGCTGACCGCGCGTGATCGCGCCAAGCGTGTCGAGACGTCGCGCAATGGTCGACAGGAACCGCTTCTCCGCCTTCACATCGGTGGCCACTGGCCGGAAGAGCGGCGGCTGCGCCTGATTGGTCCGGTTGGTGCGGCCCAAACCTTGAATGGCCGCATCTGCCTTCCAGCCGGGCTCCAAGAGGTAATGGACCCGCAAGCGCTGGTTCTTCGCCCCGAGATCGGCGTGATAGCTGCGCCCGGTGCCGCCGGCATCCGAGAAGATCAGGATGCGCTTTTCGTCATCCATGAAGGCTTGGGTCTCAGTGAGGTTCGCGGCTCCGGCCCGGTTCTCCACCACGAGCCGTGCCGAATGCCCTTCGCCCTTGCGCACGATGCGCCGCGAACGCCCGGTGACCTCTGCCACGAGATCGGTGCCGAAGCGCTGGACGATCTGATCGAGCGCCCCTGGCACAGGCGGAAGTGACGCCAGCTTTTCGATCAGCGCGTCACGACGCCGGACGGCTTCGCGGCACTCCACCGGTTGGCCGTCGCGCGTGACGGGGCGCGACGAGAGGTTGCCCTCGCTGTCGGTGAAAGGCTCGTAGAGCTGCACCGGGAAGGAATGGGCGAGGTAGTCCAGAACGTATTCCCTGGGTGTGATGTCACAACGGATATCATTCCATTCGTCGGTTGGGATCTCTGACAGACGGCGTTCCATCAATGCCTCACCCGTCGAGACGATCTGAATGACCGCCGCATGACCCGCTGCCAGATCGGCCTCGATGGAGGCGATCAGCGTGGGGGTCTTCATCGAGGTGAGCAAATGGCCGAAGAAGCGCTGTTTGGCGGACTCGAAGGCTGACCGCGCTGCGGACTTGGCCTGGCGGTTGAGCGTGCCGCTGTCGTCGGAAATGTTCGCCGCTTCCAACGCAGCGGTCAGGTTGTTGTGGATGATAGCGAAGGCCCCGGCATAGGCATCGTAAATGCCGCGCTGCTCCGGGGTCAGTGCGTGTTCCAGCATCTCGTATTCGACACCGTCATAGGACAGCGACCGCGCCGTGTAGAGACCGAGCGCCCGGAGGTCGCGGGCAAGAACCTCCATCGCCGCGACACCGCCAGCCTCAATGGCTTCCACGAATTCCGCCCGGGTTGCGAACGGGAAATCGTCCCCGCCCCAGAGACCGAGACGCTGAGCATAAGCGAGGTTGTGGACCGTCGTCGCGCCCGTGGCCGAGACATAGACCACGCGGGCATTCGGAAGTTTGTGCTGCAGGCGCAGACCCGCCCTGCCCTGCTGCGATGCCATGGTATCGCGCCGCTCGCCTTTGCCCCCGGCGGCATTCGCCATGGCATGGCTTTCGTCGAAGAGGATCACCCCGTCGAAATCCGCCCCGAGCCAGTCGACGATCTGATCGACGCGGGATTTCTTGGCCCCCCGCTCTTCGGAGCGCAGCGTCGCATAGGTGGTGAAGAGGATGCCCTCGGTCAGAGGGATGTCGCGCCCTTGTGCGAAACGCGACAGCGGCGTCACCAGAAGCCGCTCCTGGCCAAGCGCCGACCAGTCGCGCTGCGCATCCTCCAGAAGCTTGTCGCTCTTCGAGATCCAGAGCGCCTTGCGGCGGCCTTGGCACCAGTTGTCGAGCAGGATCCCAGCCGACTGGCGGCCCTTGCCCGCTCCGGTGCCATCGCCGAGGAAGAAGCCGCGGCGGAAGCGGACGGCGTCAGCGGCATCGTCCGGTGCAGCGGAGACCACGTCACCGGTCTCATCGACGATCCAAGACCCTGCGAGATATGCGCCATGCGCCTCCCCCGCGTAGATGACGGTCTCGAGCTGCGCGTCGGACAGCAGGCCGTCGCGCAGGATGGTCGCCGGAAGCTTGGGGCGATAGGAGGGTTTCGGCGGTGCGACAGAGGCCATGGCCGCCGATTGCACAAGCTTGGTCGGGTGCGATGCGGCGTCTGGGATGTCGATAGCCTGCAGACGGAAGGTCTCGTAGATCGCATCGGACAGCCGTGCGGCGTCTTCGTCCTCGGCGGCGTCGCGGAGTGCGTAGTTTAGGTCCTCGGCCTCAATCTGGGTTTCAGGCTTCGCCGGATTGGCTGCAGAGATCGCGTGCGATCGGCTGGCGGGTTTGCGGGTGGTGAGGTGAGAATTTCCCGGAAAGGGGGAAGAATGGCCCTGCCCCGCAGCAGGAGCTGGATCCAGTTCGAGGCGCGGCGGAACCTCGGCAGTGACCCGGGACATCAGATGTGCCACGTCCGGGGATGTGGGTTGGCGCAGGTCTGCGGTGATGCCTCCCGGCTCGCCGCCGCGGCATTTATCGAAGACAGAAATCCGCGTCTCGAAGCTGGTGCCGTGCTTGGCGAAAGCTGCGCCCGACACCGCGCCGGTGAAGATGAGATGGGCCGTCTCGGTCAGACGGCCGAAGGTCTCGGCCCAGGCCGGCGCATCCGGCGCGAAACCAGCCCCTGTGATGGCGACGAGCCGTCCGCCGGGGGCCAGACGCGCGAGGGCCGAGCGCAGATGCCGCGCCGTCGCCTCGGTCGTCCGACCATCGACATGTGCAACCGCCGAGAAGGGCGGGTTCATCAGGATGACGCTCGGGCTTGAGCAGGCATCGAGATGATCGTCGATCTGCGCGGCATCGAACCGGGTGACCGGTCGGGCCGGGTACAGCAGGCGCAGAAGATCGGCGCGGGTGTCCGCCAACTCGTTCAGAGCCAGAGTGCCGCCGGCGATCTCGGCGAGGATCGCCAGAAGCCCGGTCCCGGCAGACGGCTCTAGGACAAGATCACGGGGCGTGATCTGTGCTGCCGCCACAGCCGCGAGCCCCATGGGCAGCGGCGTCGAGAATTGCTGAAAGCGCTCCATCTCTTCCGACCGCCGGGTGTGCGTGGGCAAGAGGCCTGCCACCTTGGCGAGGATCGGCAAGAGCGCCGCAGGCGAGCCGGCACGCGCAAGCAGCGCCCGACCGAACTTTCGCAGAAAGAGGATCAGCGCCACCTCGCCCGCCTCATAGGCGAGCTTCCAGTCCCAAGCACCGGTCGCATCGGAACCGCCAAAGGCATGTTCCATCTCGCGGCGGAGGCGCAGCGCGTCGATCTGAAGCCCTTGCGCCAGATCGGGCTGCAGCGCTTCGGCAACAGCAACGATCGCAGGGGCAGGATTTGCTGCCAACGGGACAATGGGCGCAGGCAAGGACGCCTGCGCAACAGGGGCAAGATGGGTCATCGGGAAACTCCGGAATGAAGGACAGGATCAGGCCCGGACACCCTCTCTCGGGCAGCCTCGGACCTGATCTTTCCCGGCCCCTCTCTCCCTCTCGAATCTGACGCGTCCCGGAAGCTCGGCTTGATTTTGTTCTTGTTATGTTCTATTTTCAGAACCAAGCCAGAAAGGGGGTTCCACCATGGAAATCACCACGCACGCCCTGCCGGCAACGCCCAAGCAGATCGCCTATGCGCGATCGCTCGCGCAGCGCAACCGGACGCTCCTGCCCTGGGAAGTTCAGCAAGACCGGCGATCTTTGAGCGCCTGGATCGAGGCTCAGGCCCGGCTGAAGCCCGTATCGGACATGGACCAGCTGCCCACCTCCAGGCAAGTGGCCTTCGCTGAGAAGCTCGCCCGGATCAAACGGTGCGCCGTTCCAGACGAATGCTTCCGCGACAAGGGGCTCATGTCGAAGTGGATCGACGGGAATAAGTGAGCACCGCACCGGCTAGTGACGCTCTGTGCGATCGTCCAGCTTTTTGCCACATCATAGTTTGGCAAACCGAGCGCAGCTGCCAACCTGTAGGTTGGCAGACTGGCCCTTCGGGACATCAGCCTCGGTCAAGCTCCTGTCCGAAGGACCAAGGTCTGGTTCCGGCGGCACGCCGGGATGTGCACCCCTGCGACCTTCGGTAACCACCGCAAGTCGTAGCCGTCTCTCAACCCAGCGTCTTCAGATCTCCCTCCCCTTGGGGCTAGTCCCTAAGTTCTTTGGAAATGGTGAGATAGGAGCGTCCATAACGCAGGAAAAGCATTTTCATCAAAGAAAACTGTAGATGTCTCTTTGAAAATCTGTCACTTTAGGTATCATGGACACCGCAAGGTCACAGAATCTGAAGAAAGTGCTCGATGCCGTACCCGCCGGGTATCTGGTCGACGCGGCATGGCTCGTCTCGCAGGGCATCGCCTATGAGAGCTTCCGTGACTATGTGAAACGCGGCTGGCTGGAGCGCATCGCACGCGGTGTCTTCCGCCGACCAGTCCCGAATATGCAGGCGTCCAACAGCATCGACTGGAAGACCTGCATCCTTTCGATGCAACATATCATGGGTCATGATCTGCATGTCGGGAGCACAACGGCACTCGGTGAACAAGGACATGCCCATTACCTCCGCCTGGGGGAAAGCGCTCCAGTCTGGGTCTATGGGGACAAGGTCCCGAACTGGCTGATCAAACTGCCGACGGATGCCCCTTTCAGTATCCGCCCCCGTTCCTTGTTCACCGATCCGAAGCTGGGCGTGATCGAGGGCAAGAATTCTGGCCTGCCATGGGACTGGGGTCTGACGATGTCGACGCCGGAGCGCGCAATCCTGGAAGCCATGGACGAGTTGCCCCACCATGAGAGTTTCCACACGCTCGACATGGTCTTCGAGAGCCTGACAACCCTGCGCCCAAGGCTGATTTCCGACCTCCTGCAAGCGTGCCAGAAGATCAAGGTCAAGCGCCTGTTCTTCGTCTTCGCGGACCGCCACGATCATCCCTGGCGCAAACGGATCGACCCGCAGGCATTCGACCTCGGCAGCGGCGACCGGGCTCTGGTCCAGGGCGGCAAGATCCACCCGCGCTATCGGATCATGGTGCCGGAAGAATTCGTGAAACCGGAGGCCGAAAATGGCGCGTGAGACCTATGAAGCCCAGGTTGCGCTCCTGGTGCGCGTCCTGCCCCATGTCGCGGGCGAAAGCGTCTTCGCGCTCAAGGGCGGGACGGCCATCAACCTCTTCTACCGCGACCTGCCTCGGCTGTCGGTCGACATCGACCTGACTTACCTGCCAATCAAGGAACGCGCCGAGAGCCTGGACGAGATCAACGCCGCGATGGATCGCATTGCGGCTTCCATCGAGACCGGAATCCGAGGCGCGAAATCGCAGCGCATCCAAGGGGGCGGCGGCGGAGCCACCCGGCTCCTGGCGCGCCTGGACAATGCCGAGATCAAGATCGAAACCTCGCCCGTGACCCGGGGCGTGGTCCACGACCCGGAAGTCCGGACCGTCTCTGCCGCCGTGGAGGATGCCTATGGCTATGCCGAAATGCAGATCGTCTCGTTCGAGGATCTGTTCGCTGGCAAGCTGCACGCCGCCCTGGACAGGCAGCATCCCCGGGATCTCTACGACGTCACGCTCCTTTACGAAAACGAGGGACTGACGCAGGACCTCTTCCACACCTTCCTGATCTATGTCGCCAGTTCGCCACGACCGGCGCATGAGCTTCTCGATCCGAACCCGATCGATCTCGAGCAACCCTACGCGCGGGAATTCGAAGGCATGACCAGAACACCCGTCCCGCTCGCTACGCTTTTGGCGACGCGCCTCAAGTTGGTCGCCGATCTGCAATCGAGGCTCGATGACAAGGCGAGGCAGTTCCTCCTGACGCTTCAGGACGGCGAGCCTGACTTCGCGGCGATCGACCGTTCGCAGGCCGCTGACCTACCGGCCGTGAAGTGGAAACTTCTCAACCTGAACAAACTGAAGCGCGACAACCCCGAAAAGCACGCAGCGCAGCGCGACGCCTTGTTGAAGCTCCTGGGTTGAGCCACGGCCATCACCGTCGTGAGGGGCGCTTTGCGTTGGCCGTCCTCATCGCGTCGATGGGAGGCGCCGAAGACGGGTGAACTCAGTCGGCGCTTCCAAGCCCTGTGTTTCGCTGAAATGACCGCGTTTTCGCCCGACGAAAGGCAGAGCGCAGTGCTTCGGTCGGCAAAGGCGGCGAGTCCATCGCTTCAAAGAAGTGCGCATGGTCGATCTGCTTGAGATCGGTGCGGTCAGGGCTTTCAATATCAGGCGTTGCCATCCTTATAGGCCTCCGGGGCAATTACGGTTTTGCGGATTAGCTGACAGCCGCAATCGAGTAGTGCGGTGTCCCATCCCAAACAAGATCCCAAGACGCGCCCGGACGAACGTTCTGAATTGCGTGGGGCTCGAAGCAGACCAGGCAATTCCCGCCCGGTGCAGGAGCCCGGACCGAAGGGTAAATCAGGCCCTTGGATCCGCCCCGACGCAGATGCTGTGCCAGGCTTTGGCCCTCGGGATACCCGACAGCCGGATCCGGATGCAGCGCCGGATGACCTGCCTCATCGGTCATGTCGTTGAAGACGCCGATGAAGTCGGCCAGCAATTCCACATAGCGGGCGCTGTCGTGGAAGCTGCCGGTAAAGCCGAGTTCGCGTGTGCGGTGCCAGGCCACTTCGCTGACAGAAACCATCACATCCCATGCGCAGTACCAAGCGCCGCGCTCCTCGGCGTTGAAGCGGTTTCCGCCGGCGCGGGTGTAAGTGAAGGCTGCGTTGACGTGACTGTCCCCATAGATGCGCAGATCGCGGCTACGGCGTTGCCAAGCGAGTTCGCGCGGGTCCAGATGTGGGTTGCGCCCGCGTTCGGCCTGTAGACGTCCACTGGTCAGGCCCTCGATCTCTGCCAAGATCTCCATCTCGTCATCGGTATCGACGAGACCGCGCAGGGATGGCGGCTTGTGGTAGGTGGCAGGCAGGAGACGAACGAGACCGCGATCTGAAACCTCGGTCTGCTTCATGCCCCACCACGCAACGCATCGAGATAGGTCCGCACCGCGAGGATCTGCGGCAAGCCACCTTCGATGGCGGTGTCAACCGGACGGCTGCCCCCGAACAGCGGGCCGGTGTTCGGTCGGGTGAACCAGCTTCGCGCGAGCGGCTCGGAGAAGTAGAGTTCGAGCGACTTGTAGATGCCGATCACCGCACTGAGCCGCAGAAGCTGATCCTTGGTCAGTTCCCCCGCGAAATCCGGCTTCTTGGCGCGCTTCCATGTGCTCTCTGACATGTCAGCAAGGCCAGCCGCTTCCTTCAAGTTGAGGCCCCAGGCATCAACCACGCGCGCGTAAGCCTTCAACGCAACGGCGTTGACCTGTGCGGGTTCCCGGATTTTCTCAGCAACGTACATGGCGTCCTCCATTGGCCCGAATATAGATCATATGACCTCCTTGTAAAGATCAAATGAACTGCCTGCGCTCTCACCCGAAGCGGCGCCCGGCTTCCGTGAAGGTGTACTCGTTCACGATGATCCCCTCCTCGATGGCCTCGTCCGAGGTCAGGTGGTCGTATTCGGCTTCAAGCTGGCGGTAGAGCCAGCGGGCCAGATCGCGCAGCGCCTCGGTCACGAGCTCCTCGGCGTCCTCGGTCGGCGGCTGCCACCTCGGGCTGTCCCGCGTGACGTCGATCGACATGGTGTATTCATGGTAGTAGCGGCCACGGTGGCTGGCCTCGGCGGCGAGTTGGTAGAAGTTTCGCCGCTGGATGGCCTGCAGACGGTCGGCGATGCCATGCAGCGTCGCGTCCTTGGGCGCGTAGTCCCGAATGCGCGCGGCCGCGCCCTTGGCGTGGGACCAGTATCCTTCGAAACAGGCCCCGTCGCCCTGACTCCAGAACCCGGAGAACCAGATGCAGGGCTTTTGGCGCGTCCCGCCGCTCATCAGGCGGACGGGCGTGCTCTTCACGCGGATGCCGAGGATTTCGCAGACCCGCTCGAAGTCCTCGTAGACCGCGTCCCACCAGTCATCGTGGGGGCCAAGCTCGCGATACCAGCTGCGCGCCTTCTCCTTGGCCGCATCTGACAGTTCAGGGAACTGGTAGACAGTGGTGCAGATGATCTCAGATGCCGTAATGGGGCGGCCGCCCGGCGCGGAATCGAAACCCGAACTTTTCTCGCTGGGAAACTCGGACGCTTCGTCGCTTGATTCAAGCTGCCTGTCATTTGGAACAAGAGGGGAGTAACCCATGGGTGTTTTCGTTGGCATTGATGTATCTCTCGAGAATTCTGCGGTTTGCGCCGTGGACGAACACGGCAAGCTTGTGAAGGAAACGAAAGTTGCCAGTGACCCCGGCGCATTGAGCGACTGCATCAGGGGCATGCCGGGCGTGGTGGAGGCGATCGGTATCGAAGCCGGACCCTTGTCCCAGTGGCTTCATAAATCTTTGACCGACCTTGGACTGCCAGTGGTGCTCATGGAGACGCGGCAGGTGAAAGCCGCCTTGAGAGCGGCGCCGGTAAAGACCGACCGCCGCGATGCTGCTGGCCTGGCCCGCTTGCTGCAAATGGGCTGGTTTCGGCCGGTGCATTGCAAGTCGCTTTCCGCGCAGGAGCTGAGGGTGCTTCTCGGTGCGCGCCGATGCGTGCAAAGCGCCGCTGTCAACATCGAGCTGTCTATTCGGGGCATGCTGCGCAATTTCGGACTTCGACTTGGTCGGATCGGCAAGGTCAGCTTTGAAGACCGGGTTCGCGAATTGACCGAGGGCAACAGGCTCATCCAGCTTTCAATCGAACCGATGCTCAGGGCCCGATCTGCGTTGCGCAGCGAGCTTGTGCGCCTTGAACGCATGGCCCGGGACATCACGCGCGAGGATCCGGTTTGTCGCTTGCTGATGACGATGCCCGGCATCGGCGCGGTCGTCGCTCTGACTGTCCGTTCCTCCATCGATGACCCCGGCAGGTTCCGGCGGTCGAAGGATGTCGGTCCTGCAATCGGTTTGACCCCTCGTCGCTACCAATCCGGCGAGACGGACATTGTCGGCGGCATCACCAAAGCTGGCGATCTGGACATGAGGACCGCGCTTTATCAAGCTGCCACAGTGGTGATCCACCGCTCGAAAAAGCAGACTTGGTTGCGCGCATGGGCGGAGCGGGTTGTTCGTCGGCGTGGAGCGAAACGAGCGGCAGTCGCGCTGGCCCGCAGGATGGGCGTAATTCTGCATCGCATGTGGGTCGACAACACAGAATTCCAGGCCGTCAGACAGGTTTAAAGCAAGCCCGTCGAGCCGCCGCGAATGAAAACAACAATCTGGCCGTCGTAAGTCCCGGCCATCGAGGTCCTCACCAGGACGCGGTTTCCGATGACGCCGTTCGATGCCTTGTCGCCGGAGCCTCCGCTTCGAGCACGTATCTCAGATAGGCGCACGGAAACCGCAATGAACCAGCATCAAGTTGGCGACCACTGCGTCGACCACGGACAGAAGCGCGAACCGGTGTAGGATCATAACCGATGGAACAGTATCGAAAGCGCCAGAGGGGGGTACCTGCCAAGACTTGTCAGTTCCGTCGAGCCATGCCCTCGTAGCGCTCAGCTTCGAAGGTGCGTTCGTTTGGAAATTACCCATTGACTGCACTGGCCCCATTACAGAAGGCATCGACGTCCTCCCCGTTCAGCGCCGCGACCAACCATTCTTGCGTGCTGGACCAGCCGATGGATTTACGAGCGCCAAGATCGATGGCATGCGCACCGCCGCCAAAGGCGTCGAGCCGCGGCCGGGAGCAGGTCAGAGCATACTGGAACCCCCAAAGGCCGGTGAGGTCGAGGTCTTCGGCGAGCCGCAAGACGAAGCGGATGACGGCTTCGACATCGCCGTGTTCGTCGTCATGGATCCAGAGGCTGCTGCCCTCGGGGGCATCCTGGTGCACGAGATCGAAGCCAGCGACATCTGGGTCGTCAGCGTCCTGATCCGCAGCGCGAAGTTCCTGAAACAGCGCGAGCGCGCGGGCGGCCTTGTCGGGGCTCCCGACGTCGATCAGGCATGAGAAATGGGTGAAGTAATCCGCCATGGGAACCTCCTGAATGGGGAAGGCCCGGCCAAGAGGCCGGGCTTAGATTGGGATGAAGGGTTGGCTGGTGTGATCAGCCGGTGGGCCTGTCGCCCGCCGCCTGTCGCGCGGTATGCGCGCAGAGCATCTGCCGGTAGAAGCGCTTGCGCGCCGCCCGGAAGCCGCGAACGGCGCGCGTGTCGGGGTGAAGCGCCCGGACCGCTGCCCGCAGGACAGTATAGGGCGACGCCGTCGCCGGCAGGCCGAGGCGCTGATAGGCCGGGTCGATCATCTCAGCTGACCTCGACCACGGGCGAGGCGAGATGCGGATCGACCAGGGCCTCGATCCGAGCGGTCCGGCCCATCCACGGCTCTGGCCGGATGGCCTTTATCCAATCGGCGAAGCTTGGGATGAAGCCGAGGTCTTCCTTCACATGCTGCTCGCCGACCCATCGGGTCGGGATGATGCGCCCGGTCGAGAGGGTGAGGGTCGGCCCGAAGATCGTCTCGGCCATGAAGATGCCCTCGGCATGTTATCTGGACAGTCAAGTTGTCTCTTTTTGAAAACTTCTTGCCATCATTGGGGTTTTCCCGAGTGGCATCGGTGAGACAGTTCATGGGGGCTCCCTCTCTTCTCATCCCTGTTTCACCCCCACCCAGCTCACCTCTTTCTCTTTCTGATCGTGACCTCAGGTGCCGTCCTGGGACGGCAGCCTGAACGGCAGGACTTTCGGGTCAGCCCGCGCGATCTGCTCTTCCAGAACCGCGATCAGGCGGCGTTGTTCTTCACCTTCGAGCGCGAGGATCTGGATTTGTTGCGCCAGTGTTTTGACTGTCGCGCGCAACTCGGCCAATTCGCCACCGCGTGCGACCCGGAGTTCGGCTTCGAGTTCGCGGATACGCTCCTTCAAGCTCGCGACAGATCCCGACCGGAACCGCGCCTCCGCCGCACGAAATTCCGCGAGAACGGCGGTAGCCCGGTTGGCCGTTGCGCGACTGACACCGGCCTCGCGCGCGAGATTGGCGACGGTGAGGCGCCCGTCGGTATGGACGGAGGTTCCTTCGAGCAGTCGCATCATGGCGGCGCGCAAGGCGTCTTCGGTCTTCTGACTGACGGGCCGTGTCATACCGTTGGGTCCTCCAGATGAGCGATCAGCCGGCGCTTTCGATCATTGTCCTGCGCGATTGCGACCTGCTGAACCGCTGACAGGGTGTTACCCTGCAGGAGGCGCTCGCCGTCCTCGATCGAAGCCCGCCAGGGCGCAACGTGGCGCGAGGTCAGACAAGAATTGGGGCAGCGTTCCGGGCTGCAGCGCGAAATCACCGGGGCCACCGGCTTGTCGTCGGGCCGCAGGCAGAGGGCGCTGGCGGGCTCAAAGAAGCAATCGTTCAGAAATCCGACATGCAGCGTCTTTCCAAGATGCGACAGCATCGTTCGCAGGCGTTTCTGGTCGAGGATGCGCCCGGGCAGATCACCGAGGGTGTCCCGGACGTGGTCGAACTCCTGCTTGAGACGGGACGATGCCGGTCCGCCGGGCTCGTCACCCTGCAGGTAGGCCTCATAATAGGCGACCACATCGTCCAATTGGCCGAGCGCCCGTTCCTGCTCGACCGCCCGGCGAAAATCGCCATGCGGCGCACCGGCATAGCCCTCGAACATCGCCACGGAGGCGTGCTTGTACTGGATCTTGCCAGCGATCACGCCGAAGGGGCGGTTCGCGATGTACCATGCGATGGTGCGCCGGAACTGCCGGGTGCTGAAATGCCAAGCGCGCCCATCGACATGTGGAATTGCGGGCGGGTTTACGACCTTTGCATCCAGACCGTCTCGAAACATCTTGATGATCGGCGACGCCTGCGCGGCCAGGTAGTCCGCAGTCCAGTCCCATGGCTTCAGCGAGACCCAGAGAGATCGAAGATCGCGGTCGCCGCGCGCTCGACGCGACAGGGCTTCCATGGCCTCGACGGCACGGGCGACCGGAGCGATGGTGATCCAGTCGGCGGAAACACCCGCCGCCTCGCGGTGCTTATAGACGTAGCTGCGTACCCGATAGCGCTCGATCAGGTTGTCAGCACTGCGTTCAACCGAAACGCAGCCCGGCTCCATGTCCTGCAACTCGCTGTCGCGCATGCCCGTCAGGTAGGCACAGACGATGTAGCAGGCCGCCTGCAGCATCTGCTCTTCATGTGGCAGGCTGTCCGTGTCGAAACGCTCCCGCCAAGGCAGGCCGGTATCGGGATCGAGGGTGATCGGGGTATCCATGCCGCCGACCTCGGTTCCCATCTCACCCGCCATCTGGTCCAGCATCCTCACGGTCGCGGTGGAACTACTGAGGTTCCCCGTTTGAGGACAGCCGATCTGAAGGCACATCAGCCTGAAATTATACGCGTTGCCTTCCTTAACATCGGGGACACCGCGGGTGGTGTTTGGACGGCGCTCCCAGATTGGCACGCCCCTCCCTTCCGCCCGGCGGGCCTCGAGCCAGGTACGAAGACGGTAGCGAAACCGTTCGTGGCGGGTTCGGCGCGCATCCTCGGCAATGATCTGGGCAGCACGGGCTTCAAGGCGATCCAGCTCTTCGCGCGCCGCGAGGATATCCGGGGCGAAGACATCGACGTATCGCATCGACCAGTGGAGCAACGCGCCGATGACCGGCTCGGGGATCCGCGGCGTGGTGTTCTCCGAGCTCGTCCGGCTCCGACCGCTGACATTACTTGCCGTGCGCCCGCCCCAGGGCAGGAAGGGAATGCCACCCCCGGTCACCCATGGCCCGAAATGATGGAGGTCGATGGGGACATCGACATAGAGGCGGATCTGTTGCGATGAACGTGCGCCGTCTACCCCCAGATGCGCCAGATACGCGTCCAGCACTTGCTGGTCGACGCGCGCCAATTCGACGGAACCGATACGATCGTGCAGGAACTCTCCGAAATGGCGCAGGAACAGCAATGTGCCCTTGGCGGTCGAGGGGCCGCAAGGGCCCCGGTAGCTGCGCAACGGCGCCTGAAGGCGGGCAAGCATATACTCCTTGGCGAGCCGTCGAAGCGCGGGGTCTGCAATGGCCCCGAAATCCACACGAAACGCGGCCGGACGCGCGTTGGCGCGAAACATTGCCGGACTGAGATCCCAGACATCTTCGCCGAAGCGAGACAGCATCGAGTGCTCCGATCCCGGTCTGAGCGGTCTGCCTGCGAGAATGTCGACGTCGTCGGCATGGATTGCCGATGGCAGCGATGGCCTTGCGGTCGTGATGGCCGGATTTGCGCTCATGCGAGACCCGCCTCCGGGGGAAGGTAGATCTGTGCCGACTGACTGGCTGCGAGGGCACGCGCGGCGGCGAGATCGGGTTCGGAGAATTGCGGTAATATCTGCGCAGATATCCTGTGGTGGACCCGCCCGAACTTGGCCCGCCAGTCGGCCTCGGTCAGCACCTTCCGCTGGTCCACAACGAAATCCAGAAACGCCATCAGCGCGGGAAGCTTGCGGGTGGTGATGACACCGTTGCGGCATTCGATGCAGCCCCAGAACGGCACCGGGCAGGCCTCGCCCGAGGAGGCGAACGGGCTGCTGTAGAAGCCGGAACAGCTTGCCAGCCACACATCCTGTTCGCCGGCCGGCAATGCCGGAACATCGGTCGCCAAACCCTGCGGAAAACCGGGCTGAGCCGAAGACGGAGCTGCCAAGACGTTGGCCTCGGCCTCCGGGGTCAACACGGTAGGCTGCAACGCGTCTTCGACAGCGTCCATCAACGCCTCGGCGATGGTAGCTTCGTGGATCGGCCGCAAGGCGGGAATGTCCCCATAGTGGTTCGCGACAACCTCGACTGTATGTCCAACGGCAAACCGGCGCAGCTGACCGCCAGTCTTGCGATACCACGCAGCCTTGTGGGTCTTGCGCAAACGCGGGAGGCAGAGCTTCAACGGCTTACCATCATCATCCTGCAACCCGTGGCGTTTGACCCAGACCTTTCTAGCGGATTGCATCGGCAGAACGACATCGGTCAGGCGGCCGCGGCAGTAATACGTGAAAAGCTGTTCGCTCTTGAGATGACCGCGCGCCGTCGCGGTCCACTGAATTGCGAGGCGCAGGAGGCCGCCCGGGGTGCCTGACCCTCCGTCCCGAACCCGCAGCCGCTTCCACTCGGCATGACGGGCCCGGCGCTTGCAATACTCGATCTCGACATAGCCGCTGGACGGGTTCTTGAGGCAGTCGGCACGCAGGGTCTTGATCGCCTCGATCTCGAGACCGGTCTCCAGCGACAGCAGAACGAACAGAGCAATCAGATCGCCGAGGAGCAGATGCCGCGTGCCATGCATCCAGTCGCTCAGCCCCTCATTCGAAATCCCTGCATAGTTCCGTGCCCCGTAGAGTTGACGAAAAAGGTCGTTCTTGACGGTAATGAAACCGACACGGTCGATCTCCGCGAAGGCGTCCATCTCCAGCCGGTCGATGCGTGTCTCGCACTCCTGTTTAAGCGCCGGACGGAATCGCTGCACGATCGCTGCAACATCGGCACGTGCGGCCGCCTTCAAGGCCACCCGGACACTGTCGCTGTAGGCATCGCGCGGGTGCGGTGGAACACCCGGGCGTGTACTGACATAGAATAATCGGCGGGAAGCCTCTTCGGAAAGGCGGCCTGGTTCGCCCGCATCCGCCAACCGCAGCAGCATCACTACATCTCCCATCTGGTGGCGGCGATGGTTGGGATGCTGCCCGCGCTCATCCATCCAGGCGTCGAAGCCTTCGATGGTAGCGACATCAATCTCGGCAAGCGCCTGTACGGATGAGTCTGTCGCATCGAGATAGCGCCAGAACCGATGGATGGCTTCGGCCAATGACATGGCGGTGCGGACGGTGCCGGCGGGGCCACCGACCTGACACGCCTGCCAGAGTGCTTGCGTAAAGGAACGCGCAAGCGAAGCCCGACCCGGCAAACGCGTCAGGTCCATCGTCGCGGTCCGTCCGGCCAGGGTAATCTCGAAACGGCCCGCGGCGATGGCACTGGCCGCGGCGGGGCCGGGATCGGGAAGGTGTTCGGGAAAGCTCGCCCTCCGTCCCGGGCGGGGATGAGCGACGCCGAATCTGCCGGTCATCGGTCATCCGCCATGAGTTCGGCAGTCCAGCGGTCCGCTGCTGCGTCGACGAGTTCCTGCGCCTCGGCAAGGCTGTCGAGATAGATGTAGGTGCTGGTGATGTTCGTGTGGCCAAGGAGGTGTTGGAGATGGCGGAGCGGATCGCCGAGCATCTGGCGATAGGCCGCGCCGTGCGCGTCGGTCGGGTTAAAGATTGCGCCAACCTGTTCACGGATCAGCATCGACAGCATGTTGACCGCAAAGGTGTGCCTCAGCATGTGGGGCGTGACAGTAACATCGAGACCGAAGATCTGGCATCGCTGGCTTGCCCTGCGAAAAGCAACCTCCCAGGTTCCGGACGACACGGGTTGACCACGCTCAGTGAGCCAAAGCGATGCGTGTTCAGGCATCCCATCAGGCGATCGCAGCAACCGTTGGCGGTCTTGCGGACGGAGCCTGGTCAGCGCGACGCGCCGACCGCTGCCATTGATGGCGTTGCAGCCATCAGATGACAATACGAAGGGGACGACCGGAGGAGGCGGCGCCTTGGCGGCGGCAACGTGGCGCTCGATATCGCAATAATCCCCGATCAGCTTGAGCACACGGCGCGGCAACCGGATGCGGCGCGGGCGTTCGCCCTTGGTGATCGCGCCCGGAAGATCGAAAAGAAGTATCCGCGGGCTGTCCGAAGTCAACCGAGGCAGTTCGTCGATGATTAGGCTACCAGCCTCACCGAGGCGCATCCCCGTTGTTACGAGCAGTTCCGCGAAGACGGCATTCCGCTCGCCATTGCGGCCGCGCCAGGCTGGGTCCTCGGACCCGTCCGGCAATCTTCCTCTCAGGCCGATATCCCGGAACGCGAGGTAGCGGCCGATATCGACGAATTGCATGTCATGCCGACGTGCGGCACGTTCCCGGGCCCTGTTACCCTCGACGACCTTGGGCGCTCCCCGCCCATGACCATGACGAAAGGACAAGTCGTATCGAAACGGCGAGGATGCGATCAAGCCCTCTTCGAGCGCCCACCGATACAGTTTGTCAAGCGCCGCGATCGCCCTGTTCCAGCTGGATGCCGAAATCCGGAACGGTGCATCCGACAAACGCCGTGCATGGTGAAACGCGATGACATCGTTGTAATCGGCACGCCAAAGCTGCTTGCCACCACGCCGTTCTTCCAGAAACCGCATCCAGACGAAGATGTCATGGGCGTAGGCGCGCAAACTGTGCCGCGAACGCACCCCCATGGTCTGACAGGCGCGAAAGAACTGGTTCACTTCATGCAAGTAGCTTCCGTTCCGATCCAGAAAGAACGGCATGCCATCCATCAGGCCGATCCTGCCAGCGGCCTCGGTGAGGGACACGGAAAGATCGACCGGAACACCTTCGACAGAAACTGGCGCGCGCAGCGCCGATCCGTCGGTGAAATACAGCTGCACCATCCATCCTCCAAAGGCGTTCGCGTCCAGCAAACGACGCCCGCGACTCCAGTCGCGCTCAAACCGAAACGCCGCCAGCCCCGTCCCTACGGCCCTTTTGATGGAGAGCGGGCCGGGGCTGGCTCATCTCTCAATCCCAAAGTTCCGCATAACCCGCACCATGCACAGGAATGAGACGCTTCGATAGAGTCAGGATAAGGCATGGTGGCGCAAGGCCCGGTGCCGGAAGTCGGCCGTGATCTCCTTGCTCTGGTCGAACCAGGCATGCACGGCGATGAAGTCGTCGACCGTGCCGCCCCATTTCTTCACCGAGGACAAGGCGTGGTGGTAGGGATGTGCCATCGCCGCCCCCTCAGAAATCGTGCGTGTAGAGTTCGGACGAGGTGAAGCGCTCGTTGAACTCAAGGTGGATGGTGCGAGCGCTCGCGTCGAAGCAGAATTCGCCGTAAGCCCCGTCGTTGTTCTCCCAGCCGCCATGGGTGTCGGAGAGGAAGTCGTAGGCCAGTTGCTCCACGACATCTTCGAGCGAGAGCGCCCGCATCTCGACCTCCGGGTCGTCCCAGGTCAATGCGGCATAGGCGATCTGGGTCTGGGGGAAAGCAACCTCGGTCTCGCCAGCGTAGGCCACGATGCTCTCAACCTGACCACTGTCGCCATAGCCGTCGAAACACACAGTCACATGTGTGATGCCCGCGGCAGTCAGGCCATCGAAGAGGCGCTCCTTGTTGGCCGGAAGCAAAGCTGCGATCCGCGCGCCACGCTCGGACTGCCGAGCCAGCACGGCAGCGAAATCAATCCTGGACGGCGCCATCGGCGCGGCCAGGGTGGGATCGATCTTGGACATTGGAAACTCCGGAATGAGGAAAGGGATCTGAACCCCGAGGCTCTCTCGTCCTCGCAGGCTCACATCCTCCCCTGCCCTTCTCTGACTCTCGGGCGTCACGCCGCGATCTGCAGTGCGCGAGACGCGAAGACACGCCAGAGCGGATCGACAAGACGGGCATCGAGAAGGTCGGCGTGATGCCGCAGCCGTCGCGCGAGGCCATGTTCATGCCACTCGGCCGCCCTCATGGCCTGCTCGCGGGTCTGGCTGGCCTTGGACACGACGGCGCGGGCTTCGGCGGCATCCGAGACCGGGTGGCACCATGCAACCCCGCCACCATGGACAGCCCCGGCCAGAACGAGGCGGCCCTCTCGATCGAGGATCGCCAGGATGCGCGGCGCGTCTTCAGGGGTGACATTTTCGGCATGAACGATTGCCCCCTGCATGGCTTCGGCCAGCGTGGCAAACCGCTCCAGTACCTTGGGGTGCGCCTGCCCGGACATTAGAGCCGCCGACGCGTGGCAAGCCGTCGTGAGCGCAAACGGCAAGTCTTGATCTGCAAGAACGGTCAGGAAGCTCGGCGGCAAACCTGTTTTCTGCGTTTCCGGCTGAGTTTGGAGAGGAAGGTCGAACATGGGCATATCTCCGACGGTGCGGAGAGCCTCTCCCCGCTTCAAACCGTCAAAGACCAAACCGCCCCCTCGGACTCTCTGTCGCTGATCGGGCCGATCATTTCGGCGTTGGTAAATCGCCCCATCGAACCCGCAAGTAGCGCCCTTCGCGCTTTGGAAGATCTTTTCGGTCGATCATCCGACCCGAGACCTGAAAATCCTCGTTGATCTTTACAACCAAGAGCTTGTTGAAATGCCCATTTGTATCGACCACGACCACATCCTTTGTCTTGAATGGCGTAATGGTCTTGACCTCGACATGATCATTGCCAAGTCTTCCGTCAGCACCCTGGGCATAGGTCTTGTTCAGCTTGATACCGTACGTGATAGCACCGAACAGCTCACCGATATCGCCGTAGACAGAGAGGTGAAGGCCGGTCTCGAGGTGATAGCTTTCCGCGAGGGACAGGAGATCCTCAAAATATGGGATCATAGACCGGATCGCGTTCGGGTATTTTGCGCCCCACTCCTTGTAGCGAAGCTGCTCGTCGATTTCCGACCAGGTAACCCATTCACCGTCATCATAAAATGCACGATCTGACCAATCAATTTCGTCCATGCGCGTACTTCCAACACCTAATCGTGTCGGGCACAGTAGCAGATCGATGAAACAGGAACGAGACCGGAGGCGATATCGCCTCCGGTCGCCACCTCAACCAACGCGGTCGAGAAGCTTCTTGGCGCGCCCTTCCATATCAAGGCGGGCGTCCTGCTGGGTCTTGTCGCGCGCAAGCCGGGTAATCCCCTGCACGAAATCGAAGATGCTCTCGGGCGGGCGGCCTTCCTCCATCAGCACCTTCTCGATAATCTTGCCGGATTCGGCCTTCGAGAAACCGCGCTTGCGCAGGAAATCCGCGCGGTCCTCGTCGCTGCGCGCCACGATCTGCTGGCGCGCCGCCTTGATGCCGTTCACGAACCCCTGCGGCGAGGAATTGGCAAACCGCGTCAACGCGGGCGCGGCCTCATGTGCAAAGCGCGAGGCGGCGTATTTCGAGTGGCGGATCTTGATCTCCTGGAAATCCTCGACGCCCCACAGGTTCCGGTTCTGGCACACCGCCCGCAAGTAGAAGCTCGCCATACCGAGGGTCTTCGCGCCCACCTCGGAGTTCCAGCAGTAAAATCCCCGGAAGTAGAAATCGGGGGAGCCGTCGGGCAACCGGCCCGCCTCGATCGGATTGCGGTCGTCGACCAGAAACAGGAAGACATCGCGGTCCGAGGCGTAGAGCGTGGTCGTGTCGCGGCTGATCTCGACATCGGGGTTGTAGACCCCGGTCGACCAGTCGAGCACGCCCGGCACCTTCCAGCGCGTGTCACCCGTGCCATTGCCCGCGATGCGCTGCACCGCCTCGACAAGCTCGAAGTCATGGATGCGACCGTAGTCGGGACCGGTCACGGCACGCAGTTCGGTCCGGCCGTCTTCCGTCTCGAAAGTCTTCACCTGCTCGGCGCGGTGGTTGGTCAGGCCGTATTGCAGGTTGATCCCCGCCAGCGGCGCGGGCAACTGCCGCAGGTAGGAGGCCGGCGCGCCGACGATGCTGGCAAGCTGGCCGAAGGCCCAATGCGTGGGCGCGACCGGCGCCTTGGCTTTCGGCAGGACCAAATGCAATCGCTCGGCGCCGTCGCGCGCGGCCTCGACCCGGATGTCGGCTGTCTGAACTACCCGGCTGCGGCTGCGCTCGGAGCGACCCTTCACATTGGCCCAGAGATCGTCGAGCGACAGGTACCGCTCATCATCCGGCCGATTGAACCATTCGGACGACACCCGCCCGTTCCGGTCGCCCCGGCTCACATCTACTTTCCAGCCACCAGCCCGCGCCGGTGCGACCGGATCCAGAACTTCCACAACGCCCATCGGCATTCCTCCGTGACAGGCGCCGGGAGCCACTCTCCCAGCCATCAACCTGTCACCCGGAAACCGGCCCTTCTCTCGCTCTTCAGCCCGAGCGCGAGTGGCAGCAATGCGGACAAAGCGACCATTTTGTCGAATACGCATTGCCTTCTCGCGCCGCCAGCAATATCAGGCCTTCATGATCAGTCAGCACATCCAGCTTGCTCAAGGCACCTATTACCGCCGCTCCTGAGGCGGTGGATAGTGTTGCTGATCCAAACCGCCGTGATTGGGCGGTTTGCTTCTTCGGACATCCCCGGTCGCGGCTCTTTCAATGGAGCTAAAATGACGACCAAACAGCTTTGCATCGACTATCTAAAAGCCCTGAACGAGGGAAATCTCGCGGATGTGCGCGCCCTCTTCAGCGACAACGCGAAGGTTGTATCCCCGCTCTATGGGGTGCTAGATGCCTTTGATTTCTATGCCGATCTTTTCAAAGATACGAACAGATCAGAAACCTCGTTACTGAATGTGTTCGACACGTCTGAAATGTCGAAATCGGTTGCCCTTCACTTCCGATACGAATGGACCTTGGCTGACGGTAAGCTGGTGTCGTTTGAATGTGTTGATGTGTTTGAACTGAACGACGCGCGAGATCGGTTCGAGAAACTGACGATCATCTATGACACCGCCCCGCTTCGGCAGGACTTCGACAATCTCAGACGCACGTAAGCAAACCGCGTGGCCCGAGTGTGAATGGATGCGCTCGGGCCTCAATGGCGGAAACGGGCTCGAAGCTGACTTGCGGCTGTGCAGCGAACCCGGCGGGTTTCCCCGCCGGGCCCGAGGGGGAGACCCCGTTCCTCAGAACGGGATCTCGTCGTCGCGGTCGACCAGCTCGGGGTTTTCGTTCTCGGCCGACTTCGGGCGGCTCAGGAAGTCGACCTTCTCGGCGATGATCTCGCAGCCGTAGCGGTCGTTCCCCATGCTGTCGATCCACTTGGTGTAGTGGATGCGGCCGTGGACGAGGACCTTCATCCCCTTTTCGCAATGCTCGGCGACCGTCTTGCCGAGTCCGTTGAAGCAGGTGATGCGGTGCCATTCGGTGTCCATGACCCGGTAGCCGTTTTCGTCGCGCATCACACGGCCTTCCGAGAGGCGGGGGCGCGAGGGGGCGAGGCTGAAGGTTGGGTGCTTGGGGCCGGCCTGGGGGGGGCGGGGGCTGGGGGGGGA
>Ga0160419_100217_pt1 | contig 41046 bp, 55 predicted proteins | sample CelAP2metagpilot_2_FD_108196 | JGI IMG/M metagenome (GOLD analysis project Ga0160419, IMG submission 108196) | Phycosphere-associated microbial communities from Cellana algal ponds in Kailua-Kona, Hawaii, USA - Cellana AP2-4-25 metagenome pilot ...
AAGGGCTCAGATATATCATAAAACCTTATTCCATTGCGGTTTATGATAGAAAACAATGATTAAAATAAATGCTTTAAATACTTGTATTACTTGTAATACTTGTATTTATTTCGTATATTGTATTTAAATAAAAACAAAGACGATTATGGAAAATCAAACAGTTCAACATTTAAAGATCGGTTCGATAAAGACCGACCCCGGACAGCCGAGGAAAACTTTTTCAGAACAAGGGTTAAAGGAACTTGCGGAGAGCATTTCCGAATTTGGGGTATTACAGCCCATCACGGTACGCAAGACGGGCAAGACCTTTACCATCGTAATGGGCGAACGCAGGTACAGGGCGTGTAAATTACTTGACCTAAAGACCATCCCCTGTATGGTCAGGGAATTGGAAAAGGATGCCATTTTGGAAATCCAGATCATCGAGAACCTACAGCGCAAGGACGTTGAACCAGTAGAGGAAGCCGAGGCGATAGCCATGCTAAAGACCAAATTTTCCCCAGAGGAAATTGCCACCCGTATCGGACGTAACAAAAAATTTGTTTACGGACGTATCAAGTTATCGGAGTTGATAGAGGGCTTCAAACATTATGTAAGGAGCAAGGAAATGACCCTATCACTGGCCATTGGTGTGGCCTCTTTTCCCGCAGAGGAACAGCAGATGATCTTGGAGGGCATGGGGGGAGATTTCAAGGAAAGGTATGTGCAGAACGCCATAAACCAACAGGCTTTCGATTTGGCAAAGGCGCCCTTTGCACTTGACGACAAGAATTTGGTGCCAAAGGCAGGGGCGTGTACCCTTTGCCCGTTCAATTCGGCCAATCAGGGAAGCCTTTTTGGGGACGGCAAACAGATATGTACAAAATCAAGTTGTTATGCCACCAAAAAGACAAAAAACTTGCTCAACCTGATCGAGACGGTCAAAAAGGATGGACGGTTGTTGATCCCCAAGATCAACAAGTATGCTCTGGACAGCCAAGACAACCAGTTGTTCCTTTCCATATTGGGGGAAAATGGTTTGGAAATCCATTTGATGGGCGACATGGACATACTCAATGAGCCTGTTATGCCCACCGAGCAGTCCGTTCGTGACGAACACCATTGGAGGGAATTGACGGATGATGAAGTAAAGGAGGAACTCGAAGAACAGATGGAGTGTTATTCGGAAGAAGTCGAAACCTATACCAATGCCCCCGAAAACGGTTTCACAAAGGGAATCCTTATCGACCCCAAAACCTGCATTTGGGAGGAAGTCTATCTAAGGCATAAGAAAATTGCCAAAATGGAAACCAGTGCTGTTCCCATCGAAAAAAAGAAGATGGACGATTGTACGCCCACGGAGAAAATCCAAAAGATGAACGACAGGGAAATCCGTAAGAAACAAATCGAGAACAATAAACAGTTTGAGGAAGTGGTACGGATGGTAAGGGAATCGGACTACCATAACTCTAAAAAGACATTGACCACTGATGAAATGGTTGCCTTTTGCTTGGTGTTGTTCGAGAACCACATCGGGTGGCACAACCAAGAAGAGTTCTTTAAGGGGTTCCTGGGGAAGTCCGGAAAAAAGTGTGCGGCAGGAGTGGTCGAAGAGTTCCGGAAAAACTTCAAAAAGGAGGTATTCCACAAGCTGATACGGTTTGTAATGGCAAGGGAAGTCCACTTTGGGGAGCTGAACCACATGAACAACAACGTGAACAGTTCCGTTTATACGGCAATCAGGCCCTTTTTGACCAAAGAGTTTGAAACCATTGAAACCGATTTTGAGGAAAAAAGGATCAAAAGGGAGAAGCGGTTGAATGAGCGTATCGCCGCTCTTGAAAAGGAGAACGAAATGCTAAAAAGCGCATAATGCCCCAAACACGGATTTTATGGCAACAATTGAATTTGAACAACGATTGAAAAAGGGAGAGAAAGGGTTAAGGGATGCCTTGGCCGCCCACATGGACAAAGGAACCAACTATGCCGATGTGAGGGACTTTATCCATGATGTGAGACAGATATTGATCAATCATGAGCTTTCCGAATTGTTCCAGACCGGGCATGGACATAACCATGTTTGGATCAAAAGGGTGGGGGACAAGGAACGATGGGCGATCATCACGGATTGATAGATACGGGACGGGTTCCCAAACGCAATGTTCGTTTTTGTTAAGGCTGGAGGTCCGCAGGCCATTGGTTTGCGGACTTTTTTTATGCCCCAAAAAAAAGGGCGGTTTATGGATGGCCGCCCTTTAAATAAAAACAAAGACTGGTTTAAACCGGTCCGTTCAAATATACTTCTAAATGGGGACCCAAAAAATACAATAAATACAAGTATTTTAAGTATTAATTGTGTAACTTTGAATTATTGTACAACAAGTAATTATTGTGAAAGTTATATCCGTCATCAACAAAAAAGGGGGGTGCACCAAAACGACAACGTGCATCCACATGGCCGCATACCTGGCCAAAAGGGGAAACAAGATTTTGCTCATTGACTTTGAGGCACAGCGAAATCTTTCTATCGGGTACGGGATCCCGGAGGATTATCCCTACACGGTGTTCGATATGCTCAACGGGGATGCCGGCATTAGATTGAAGAACAAAAAAACGAACCTTTACATTTTGCCCGGATCGGAAATGATCGATACCAAGGTCTATTCCCTGGATGTCTTAAAAAACAGAATGGCCGCCCTTTACCATTTTTTTAAAGAGGAATTCAAGATCGTTTTTGATTATGCCATTATCGATTGTTCCCCATCGGACCTTAAGAACAAGTACGACGGTAAGGGGAAGCTGCAACCGAAGTTGAACCAGTTGGCGCTTTATGCTTCCGATGCCTTTATCATTCCCCTGGTACATGAAAAATTTGCGGTCGATGGGTTTTCAAACTTTATTGCGGACGCAATTTCTTTCAAGGCGGAATTCAATCCATCCCTTACGATGGGGGGCGTTTTTTTCAATAAGGTGGAAGAGAACACCAGGCGCTTCAAAAAATATTATGAGATAGTAAAGGAATCGATACCTGAAGAGTATTTCATAAAATCATATGTCCGTAAGGACGTGTTGATCTCCGATGCTGCGGACGAGGGGAAAAGTATTTTTGAATTGGCCCCAAATTCAAGGTCGGCCAAGGATTACAGTAAATTGTGTAGAGAATTATTGACTAAGATAAATTAAACGATTATGGGAGGAGACAAAGTATTAAAAGCAAGGTTTGAACAGTTCGACGCCATAGAGTCCAAGGTGTCGCAAAAAGAGAGGAAACCCAAAAGGGTATCGTTCACGATCACCCATGATGCAGAGACCAAAGAACTTATGGACGACATCCAATGGCTCCAGCAGTATGTCGTGAAAAAAAGCCCGGTTTCCCAAGGGGATGTCATTTCGGAGGCACTGGAGCTCTTGGCGGACAAGATCGGCTATGACAAGCTGAAAAAGGAATACGCGGAGGATCTGGCCAACGCAACGATCACGGCCGGCAGAAAGAGCAGGAGGTAACACCAATTTGAATCAAAACATTTAGTTATGGATATTCAGGACATTAAAAAAATGCCAGTGGCCAAACGTATTTTGATTGCTCAGGACATTTGGGACTCTATCGAGGACAAAGACTCCATTGAGCTGAGCGATGAAACCAAAGCGGAACTTGATAGCCGCATCGACCACCATAAGAGCGGTAAGGCCAAATATTATTCCCTGGAGGAATCGAGGGAACGAAACGCCAAGTTGAGGAATGACCTATAGATTCCAGATCCTTGAAGCAGCCGATCAGGATATTGCGGAGGCCATTCTTCAATATGAGAATGTCCGTAAGGGCCTGTCGGTCGATTTTGAACTTTGCCTGGAGGAAGGATATGCCGATATATTGAACACGCCCCTTGGTTATCAGGTCAGGTACAGGGAGGTCAGGATAAAGTTCATAAGACGTTTTCCCTACGGGATACACTATATGGTCGAGGATGATATGGTTACGGTAATCTCCGTGTTCCATCAATCCAGAAGCCCAAGGAAATGGTTTAAAAGATTAGGGGAAAAATAAATTTGCCATGGAACATCCGAACAAGGAACAAAGGGACAACCAAGCCAAAATGTTGGATCAGCTCCCAAAGGAGCTAAGGGAAGAACACGCCCAAATCTTTCGGTTGGGTAACGCTGCTTACATATACCATTCGTTGGCCAGTGAAGAACTTGAACCTACGGAGGAAGATTTTGAAGAGTGGCTGGAGGGCCTTCCGGATAATGTTGGCACCGATATGAAGGCGAGGGGATTTGAAGAGTGCCGGGGCATATTCTCGTTCACCAGGTATGTGATGGAGAAGAACGATATCGGGATGGATGAATGGATGGAGCAAAACCTTTCCGAAGAGGATTATCGGGCCTATTCCGAAATGCACAGGAAAATGAAAGAACGCAATTCATAAATTGGGAAAAAGAGTCAGGACATATCCGGAAATCCAGACGGGACAGCTTTGGAGTGTGAATGGGCAGGTTTATGAACTGGTCGATATGCGGGTAACCGCTGTGGAGTCGCCCACCAAGTTTTTGACCACAGTATTTTTCAGGAGCAAAGACCCAAACAGTGAAAATCCTTTTTTTGAGGAAAAGGTCAAAACGGTACTTTCCGATCCAATTTTCAAAAGGCACATATTTGGCGGAAGAAGGGAACTGGAGGAATGGCTGCAAGATGTGCCTGGAGGGGTCAGTACCAGGCTCTACAACATCCTTCGCGGGCTATGTAAAAAGGAGTTCAACGGTATGGCGGACGATGTTTCCCCCTTTGAGCTCACCAAGGAAGGATTCTTGGCCCTAGATGGCGCGGGCAAAAAATCTTGGGAAGAATTTGAGAGGGCCAAAAAAGTGCACCAAAATGAAAACCCGAAAAAGCGAAAATTTTAATAGCATGGAAAGGCGCACCCAGGAGGAAGAGGATTTTTATCAGGCCAAAAGGATCTTTGCCAGTGCTGTTTGCACGATACTTGAAAAAGACGGGATCCAACCGGCCAAAAGAGAATTGGAAAAGGCATTCAACGAATCCACTTTGGAGCGTTTTCCCCGTGAATTGACAAAGAAGGCTATTTACGATACGATCATATCTTTGGAACGATCCCAGATCGTTTACAGGGATGAAAATTTAAACCACCCATAAATGCCAACAACCACTAAACACACAGAACTGCTCAAAGATAAATTGCTGGTTTTCCACATAAACATGGATTGGTCGGTCAATGATTTCAGGTGGATATTCGATTTCGTTATGGATAACGAAATCTACTATCTATGGAAGCACAGAATCGATAAAATAAGAACCGGGGAGAGGGCTTTTTATGTGGACGACAACAACACCTTGATTCAAAGCGGACAAATTCCCGTAAAGTCGGTCAAATATGGTTCCGAGGGCTGGATTGAACTGATTTGCTCCGCTTCAATAGTCTCAGCGATAGTTGCATTGATCATTAACTACGTGCCGAACTGGAAACAAGTAGACGAAATAAGACAGATGCGGACAGAGAGAATGGAAAAGGAAATCCAGATCCTTAAAGAAGCCGGATTTACTGAAGAGGAGATTCAACAATTTCTCAGGCCAAAACTAAAGAAAATTTACGATGGTGTTGAAAAATTCAATTCGATGGTCATGAACGGTAAAATTACCGAGGTAAAGGAAAAGGATTTGGATGATGAAGAGGAAGAATTTCTGTAAGAACACGGGAAGATCTCTTCATCATAAATTAATCAAGATTTAGAATTCTTTTTAGTTACCAGTTCTGTCAAACAACGGGTAATGGCCTGTCTAATATCATCAGCCTCAGTGGAACCTTGCCCCTCTGCAGTACAAGAGCAAATCAATGAACTTGATTTTGCTGATACAAATTGTATCGTTACCTCAATTGTATATCCCCCAAATCCTGTATTTCTTCTACCGCTTTCCCCATAGTTTACAATTAAGGTTTCATCAGTTAGTTCACTTTTTAATTCAGGCAATCTAATAAGTCCCTCTTTTGCCAATATTCCAGTAATAACATCGCTTGGATTAACACTTTTACTTGAAGAATAATACTGTCCCCCAATAGTGGCTCCTGAGCTTGAAGTCAAGCTGTTGGTAGGAGAAATATAAATGTACCTATAATTTTCAATAGCTCCATTTTTAATACTGGTTGGGGGTTTAAGGGAAGTACACCCACCCACCGAAATACTCACAATGAGTACCGTAAAAAATCTAATTACTTTCATCTTACTTTTTTTTCCAGATTGTTTCAAACCTAACGCAAACTATTAGCATTTCCTCGGTAGGTTTTTCTCCGCTTTCTTCTAAAACACTTTCAAAAAAATCCCAGTGAGCTTTTTTCCATTTTTCGAGAGCATCAATATCGGTTCCCATATCCAATATCGCATAATCTTTAGAAATTTCGTTAAATGGAATTGTATCTACGCTTATATTTTGGATTATGGCTTGCGCTTTTCCATCGAAATCCGTTACTATTTGTTTTGCTCCTACTTTCGGCAGATCAACATTGTATTGTTTATACAGCCTATATAATCCAGAGGAAGCTTTCTTTTTCCCCTTTAAAGTTAATTCCGCCAGTCGATCCGCGTCTTCTCTATTGTTGTGAAAATAATCGGATTCAGGGATTTCTTCATCTTTGAATTCAGGATTTGATTCTAAGAAAGCGCCCCACATTTCACTGATAGATTTGTCAATCCCGTTTTCATTTTCTACTTCCGTTGTTTTTTTGCTTTCAGTTTTTGTCTTCGATTCAGTTTTACAGTTAGTAAAAATCAATAAAAGAATAAGTGTTAAGTATTTCATTATAACTCTTAGTATTAATTAAGGCAACGAACTAATATAGTTATTTATCTTATCTAAGATTGCCGCCGCTTAGATTTTTAGATTTTTTAGTCCCATAAAACGACCGTTTTATGGCACCATTATAACTGCCCAAAATATCCCTATTTTTTAGTAACATTTTCCGTGACATTTTGTAGTTTCGTAAAATAAGGTTTTACGGGACTACTATGATTTACGGTTATGCCAGGGTTTCCACAAAGGATCAAAAACTAAATTCGCAGATCGATCTTCTTAAAAAGGCGGGGTGTGATCAAATTTTTACCGATGTGGCCAGCGGGGTGCGAGAGGATAGAAAAGGGCTGAGCGACCTGCTTGATAAGGTTGGTCCAGGCGATACTGTGATCGCCTTTAAAAACGACAGGATCTTCCGATCACTTAAACAGATGGTCATCTTGATTGACAAATTCAAGGAAAAGCAGGTAAACTTTAAGAGCCTTACTGATCCTTACTTTGATACAACAACGGCCAACGGAAGATTTTTGTTACAGATTTTTTCCGCGGTGGCCGAGTTCGAGCGCAGCCTGATAAGGGAAAGGACCAAAGTGGGGCTTGAAAGCGCAAGAAAGCGCAAGATTAAATTGGGGCGGCCAAAGGGACCGAAAAAAGAGACCATCGATAAGTATGAGTACGCCAAGCACCTTTTTGAGAGCAAAGACCTTACAATTGACAATGCCTGCTCCCAAGCAAGAATCAGCAAGACCACATATTATCGGGTGGAGAATTTTTTCAAAGAGAAATCCAAAAACCAAAATGATAGACCTTAATTCTTTAATGAATCAGTGTTTTGAAATACTAAAACGAAAATAGAATGACGAGAAAGACAGGAGCCTATATTGTTATGGTCGCTGGATTGATTCTTTTAATTATGAATATATCCGAAATGGACATCGGTAATATTGAAAAGGGTCCTTTTCTGGGGAGTATTTCCAATATTTTATTGATTGCAGCAATGGCGATTTCTATTAGAAATTTGAATAATAAAGTTTAGATAACAATTAATAGGATGATCAAAAACCTAAAATTGGTCTTTATCGCGACTATGTTGATAATACTGTCCTCGTGCAGTGGGGAAAACGAAGCCCCCAAGGCAAAAGAATATGCCGTGTTCATAGAAACCGTGTGCGAACAAGTGGCCACGATGCTTTGTGTATCGGAAGAAGAGTTCTTGCGTGTCCAGACAATTTTCCTGAACTATGAGACAGGGCCCGACCTTGATTGTTGGCCGATTACCGTCACCGATCTGGAGGGTTCCGTACACGAGGGCTTTCTAAGGGGGCTTACGCCGGTCCGGGACGATTTGACCTGTACCCAACAGGAGATTAATTGAAAAACATTTTTAAGTTAAAGTAAAAACATGAACACACTCGTAACAAAAATGGAGAAAAAGAAAGCAGACCTGTTCATGGAGTGCCTGCAAGCCTATAGGGAGAACAAGTTTTTTGAGACGGACATCGAGGCGGTGTTCCTATTGTATGATTCAAGCGGCGGCGATTGCCAAATCGAGTTGTCTTCCTCAAAGGACATCGTAAGCGAGGTTTTCACCATCGGGGAGCATATGGACATAAGATTTGAAAAATTGGATTGAACGGCCGAGGAGCGGGAGTTTGAACAACACAAAGCGAAAAGCATGGCAGAAAGAGAAAAAGATGGGCTGATAGCCTGGGAAAACCTGATAATCGCAGGGGGCGGTCTTTTGGACGTTGGGAACAAGATAAACTAAGCCAAAAAATCCGATAGACTCTATGGAAAGTACAAAGGCAATCATGGCAAATGGATCTACTGGACAAAGGTAAAGATCCAAGCCCTGCCCGATGGCCACAGGAAACATTTTGTAGACAACGTGAAATGATCCTAATAGGAAATTTAAGGAAAAATTAAAAGGTAGAATGGGAAATATCATCGAAAAGACAAGGGAGTGGATCCAGATGAACGATTATGAGAGAAGGGTAATAGCCCTATCCCACGCAAATGGTTTCACCAATAACGGTATTACCGTTACCGAATCCCACATGATGCGTTTACTGGACCTTGGCCAGCCCAAGTGTGTTTTTGGCTACGACGGAGAACAACTTAAGTATTCAAGGATCCACAAGGACAGCACCGAGGTAATGAGGGTGATCACCAACAACTATCTTATTGATCCCGGAATTGATGGAATAGAGGATTTTGAACTAATCGACGATGAATGATGGTGGATGTATTTGTGAAGGGAAGCACGATGGAGGAACCGGCGGCATCCGGGGAAATTGTTTTTGATGATGGGAAAGCCTTTAAGCTCCACACTTCGGATATTTTATTTGAAAAGGATAAATTCTATTACAGGACCAGATTATGAAAGTACAGGACAGGCCAACCACAATCTATGTTAGGGACATAGACGAAGCAACCTCCAAAAACTTTTCCAGGCTTAAAAAACGTTACGCCTCCAATTCTAATACAGAGGTAGTCAAGAGGCTCATAAACGATTTTGAGGGCAAAGAAGAAGAGTTGACCGAATGTAGGACCATGTTCGCATCGATTTTCCGGAACCGCCGCTGCAGGATTCTGCTCCAGTTAATTTATGTTCGCATAAATCATCACTTTGGAGCTGGCCGCAGCTCATTTAAATTCGCATAAATGGCATACACCAGATATAGGGCCATCGTAAAAGTTCTTTGTCAGGAATGCCAGGCAAACGTAAACGCTAAACGCAGGATAGATACCGATTGCCGTCGGTGCCGTTTCCTGAAATACAACAATGTCAACAAGTTGATGAAGTTTACAAAGTTCCTTCACACGGATTTCCCCAATTGGGCATGGTTCAACATCTACGAGTACAAAAAGGGAGAGCCGGGGAGAAAGCTTGCCAGTTACCAAAAGGGGAAGAACGAGCCCACAGACGATCAGATATAAAAAACGGGACAACCCGGGGGGGCCATCCCATTTCTTGAATCAAACTCGCGTTTGCTTCTTTCATTTCAAAGATAAATAATTCAGGTAATACTCCTTTGCTTTTTTGACCTTTTTCATCCGCAATCGGTTAGATAAGGACTATTGATTATATATAACGATGCCATTGCCGTTCATCGAATTGTAGGAAATTTATTTGTGTTGATGATGATTACCCTTTAGTTTAGGACCTCCTAAAAGGAACAACAACAATCCTTTTGATGAATTGGAAAATCCCTTGATTTATTGAAAATACAGCAGCTTGCCATCCCGTAACCGGAAAAACTCATTTATAATATAAATGGATTCATTCACACCGGGTCAGATGGCGGGGGCGGGCTGCTTTTTTTCCTTGCTTCAGATTTTAATTTTTTTAAAAGGTAGGTCAGGGCCATTATGCTTCTATGCAGTTTTCCACGTTTTATGAAATCGCTGGACCTTGTTTCGGCCTTTTTCTTGATAAGCCCATCCCTGAGCTCTTCAATTGAATTTTCTCTGTAAAGATCCGCAGTTATCAGTTTTGAGCGAACCTCCTTAATCATATCACCGTTTGGCCTGAAAAAGAGCATATTGATCATAGTTTCAAATTTATGACCTTCCAGCATTATTTCATTTATGAGGAGATATATTTTCGATGAATCGTACCTTGCTTTTTTGACCTTTTTCATCCGCAATCGGTTAGATAAGGTTCCGCCGAAGATGGTTCAGGTGTCCGCAATCCGTTAGAATACGCATAAACAAAGGGGTTGCAGGGGCTTATGTAATCCGCAATCAGTTAGAATTGTGGTGTAGGGGAGGCCGGTTTTTGTCCGCAATCGGTTAGTTATGGACTTATTTTCCCTTGATTTGAACATATTTTCAAATTTTGACGGCCCAGAGAGAGAATCTACATTTCTCCACAAATCCTCCGCAATCCGTTAGAATACGCATAAACAAAGGGGTTTCAGGGGTTTATGTAATCCGCAGTCGGTTAGAATTGAATGAACTTGAAAAATGGTCGTCCGCAAAGCGTTTGAATAGTAATCGGTGTCCGCAATGGGTTAGGCTATTCCGAATCCTTTTTGAAGATGTGCTCGTAATTGTCCAGGATAACCTTACTTACAGCATTGGGAAGATCATGCATCTTTTCAAAATTATCCTTGATGTCAAAGAAATGGGTATTAATGAGCGTTTTAAGGAAGCTGAACTGATATTTGTTCATAAGGCCCACCAAGCGGCTCTTATCCTCTTTAGAAAGCGTAAAATTAGCCTCAAATAAAGAAAATATCTCTTCTATCCTTTCCACATTATGACGAACCGGCGCTTTATTGTTGGTCTTATAGAACTTGAACGTAAAGCCAACGATTTTCCTGCCCTTTTTTATTTCGGAATAATTGAAGCTCACATCCGCAATCTCGTCCAACATCTTTTTTGCCGGCTCAATAATCTTTTGCTTGAATGCACTCGATGTATTCTTTTGGTAGAGATTGTCCGGTATTTCGAGTTCATTTCTGAACTGTTGCAGGGAGTGGACGGTCCTGCCGCCCTTGTCGAACCACTGGCGGATGTAATAATAGAATTTGATATTGTAGGTTCCCTGGAGGTTGAAGCTGCTCTCGGCGAGGTATTCGGTATATCCTTTGCTCAGGTCGGTCAAAAAGCCGTAAAATCCGGCATCAAGGTTCAATTTGACGTGCGAACGGCTCAATGTCCATTCGGGCTTTTCGATAACCCCAACCAGCTTCACGGTCTCCTCTTCTTTGCCGTCCACTTCCATTTTGCTTGATATGGGCAGGGTTTTTTCCCTTAGCCCGGCCAGGGTAGTATCAAGCCTTTCCTTTGCGTTGTCGGTATCGAGCATCAAGTCGCGGTAATGGAATTGTAGCGAGATATTGCCATTTAAATCAATCTGGGGGCTGTAATCGATTTCTTGGTGTACCTTTATCCTTTGCAGGACCCTAACAAGGACACGGTTCTCTCCAGCAGAAAAATTGAACTTGACAAAATTGGCCGTCAATTGATATGGCTGCCTTACCACATCAGGAAGTTTGATTTTTTTGTTGGTATCCCTGTCAACAATTATAGCCATATCCGCAATCGGTTAGTTTAAAGTAACCAAATATATGATTTTAAGTTAGAGTTCCATCCGCATTCAGTTAGATAATGTCCGCAATCGGTTAGAGTTCCATCCGCAATCGGTTAGAACAAAACGTTGTCAGCCCCTGTAAAACAAGGCAAAATCGAGGTGCTGTAATTTAGTCTTTAATCCTGACTATTCTATTTAGTATTTCTATTATGAAAAAAACAATTTTGATATATCCTGTTAACTTGTTAATAAGGTTTCAAAAAAGGCATAATTTTCAACAAAAATTCCGCCATTTTTTCATAAAAATGCTTTGCTCCGCAAAATGAAAATGGTTTTTTGAAAAAGGTCAAAAAGCATCCGCAATCAGTTAGAGAATGATAGAAAAAATCTATCGGACCTGTATTATTTTACCATTTGCGAAAAGTCATTTTAAGTTAAAAAAATCCCTTAAAAATCCAACCATTTTTATTCGGGCCTTTGGATTTAGAAAATCGAAAAAGTTTGAAAAATGATGAAAGGTTTTGCAATGCAAAATGTTTGAAATTTACTTCGTGTGAATTTCATCGAAATATGATCTTGATTTTTGGAATGCAATGGAAAAAGTCAGTTTTTTGAATTTCGGAACGTAGTGGAGAAACAAAAAAGCAAGCAGTAATCACGCAGAGCGAGATTAATGCTTGGTAATTTCCTGTTTATCAGGAAATTACAAAAATAAATTAGTAAAAAAATTACTAAATAATTAGTAAAATATTGTAATATTACCCTATGAGACCCTATTATATAAGGGAAGTACAATTACTAATTAGTTAGTAAAAAATGCTAAATTGCGATATTCAAGATAAAAATCGGATATTGCTTCAAAAGCAAAGCGATTACCATGAGAACAATGAAAATCGAAGAGGATGTAGCAACACGTCTGGCCGTTCTTAAACGGAAATTCAAAAGGAAATCATTCTCGGATTTACTGGAAAGTTTTTGTGATTTTTTTGAAGAATCAAGATTAAAACCAACCGACCTTGACAGTGCCCGTAGGCCACCATCTTTAGTGATAACGGAACGCACCAATAGGATCATTTCCTTTATCAAGACATCCGAGGAAAAATATCTGAAGGAGATCCTTAACCTGGTGGAGAAGTTGTATGTACAGATGGAGAAGAACAATCTCCAGCTTCCGGAAACCGCCGTACCAAAAAAACAGGATAAAAAATCGGTACAGGTAGCGGAACCTCCCAAAGAAATTGTTGCCCAACAGGACCAGTTTATTGAACTGAAAACGGAGCTTAAAAAGGCAAAATCTGAAAAAGGGGAACTGGAATACCGTTTGGAGAACCAGAACAAGTTCATGAAAGAGCTTTTGTCGAAATTCAAAAAACAGAGCATGACAGGGAACTGGACCATTTCAAATGAACAGTACCAACATTATAAAGAAGAATTGAGCAAACTATGATAATGAAAGTCCATAAGCCAAGCAGCACACCTGGAGCGGACAACAAAGGCAGTGTCAGTAAACTTATCGACTATTTGGAAAAAGAGAACAGCAGCCTCGAAAACGGAGGATTTTTCTTTGGTAGGACCAATGATGACGACCGCTTTCAGGATATGATAACACGAACGCAAGCAGCTATGGCCATTGATAGGAACATAAAGGGATTGAAGAAAAAGGATTCAAAATTCTTTATGCTCACCCTGAATTTTTCCTCCAAGGAACAGGAGCATATGGCCAGCAAGATAGCCGGAAGGAAAATAACCGATGTAGCCCAATTGAACGAAAGGGAAAGGCAGGTCTATGAACAGAAAATGAAAATGTACACCCAAAAGGTAATGGATGAATATGCCAAAAATTTCAACCGAGGACTTACCGAAAAGGATATGATCTATGTCTCCAAAATCGAGCACAACCGAACCTATAAAGGTAACGACCCCGAAGTGTTGAACGGCGATAAAAAATCCGGCGATAAAAAGCCTGGGATGCACACACACGTCCACATCGTTGTCAGCAGACAGGATGCTACCCAATCCAAATCATTGAGCCCGAACGCAAAAGAGTTGAAGGCAAATTCCCATCATGTCCTGAACGGGAACAAGGTCACCAAGGGCTTCAACCATGAGGTATTCAAATTAAAGACGGAAAGATTGTTCGATAAGGAATTTGCCTATGGAAGAAAGTTCCATGAAAGCTATTCTGCCAAGTCCAACAACGAATCCCTGAAAAGCGTGGCCACTATGTATAAAAACCAATTGACACCGCAAGAATACAAGGAAATGGCAGCACTTTCGGACAGCAACCTGAACATGGTGTATCGATATTTCACCAAACCAAACCAAGCAATGCTCCATAAACTTAACACCAATATCCAGAACCAGTTGAGCCTTAAGGCCAAGGTACAGGACCAAATGCTCAACGGCCTATGAAGATAACCTTACTCGATATTGGCCTTTTCCTGATCTGCCTTTTTTACTCTTATGCTATTTTGGAGTTTGTCCAAAGGAGGGAAAAATACAGCATCCTGTTAGGGGGGAACTTCATTATTGGACTTTTTCTATTTGTGATACTCCACGCACCGATAGTATATTTACTTAAGGTCTTGGGGATAGGCCTGGTCGCTGCAATGGTCCTCTATATTCTTTTGAACCTTGGCAAATCTGAAAAAAAAGGGAAACGTTCCGACAAATCCTATACCGGCGACCCGATAAAACTAAAGACCAAAGATGGGGATACCATAAAATATTACGAGCCACTTGAAAATTTTTTGGTGTACGGCGGAGCTAATGCCGGTAAGACGGCCTCCCTCGGAAAACCTTTATTGTTGGAATATCTAAAATTGGGGTATTGCAGTTTTGTTTACGATGCAAAGGAGTTTGACTATTCCAAGACCATTTATGGATATTACAACACCCATGAGCAGAGCTCGAACCTGTTCTATGTGAATTTCAACGACCCGAACAAAAGCCATAGGTTCAATCCGACCAAACCGAGCCTTTTCAACAACAGCACCCATTTTGAGGAAGTAAACGAGCAGTTCCTAAGAAGTTTGAAGGGCCTGCACTCCAAAGACGATGAATGGTGGGGTGCCGCACTTGGTTTGTACAAGGGCATCAGTTGGATGTTCTTCAAACATTTTCCGGAACTGTGCACATGGCCGCATATAGCAAATTTTTTCCTGCACAGGGAAACTTCCGACCTGGTTGAGTTCTTGAATTCTGATAATAGGGCAAAAGGTTACGCTTCCGCGTTCCTTAAGGTACAGGACAGCGAAAGGACATTGGCGTCGATACAGTTCAACCTTAGCAACTATTTGAGCAAGATAGCGAACAACGAGGCGTTATGCTATATCCTAACGGGAAACGATTTTGAGTACAATTTTGTCAATCCCGAAAAGCCTATCAGTTTTTGTGTTTGCAATTCACACCAGATCTCCAACACGCTTTCCCCGGTCATAGGGGCCCTGGTCAACATTGCGGCCAAACAATTTGACCTAACAAATAAGAACCCTTTGCTTTTCTGTTTGGACGAAGCTACTACTTTCCACATACCTAATTTTGAGGGATTACCGTCCCTCTTACGTGAGTTCAAGGTCGCTTTCCTGATGTTAACGCAGAGTTCATCGAAAATAGAGAAACTTTATGGGAAACTCGATTTGAATAGCATACATTCAAATTTTACTAACAAGTTTTTTGGAAAGACGGGGGATGTTAACGCCGTTAAGGACTACCAACAACTTTTTGAAAAAGTGATGAACGAATATACCAGCGAATCAAGAAATTACGGCCAGAGCTATTCGGAGGGGACCACTATGACAAAACGCAAGGAATTCAAGTTCGAGGCCGATTTTTTCAGCCATTTACAACCGGGAGAGTTCGTAGGCATCGGGGGCCAGTCCAACTATATCGACTTTCACAAAAGGTTTGTGCCTTATGACCGGTCCCTGGACATGGAACCAAGGACGGTAAGGGAAAAAATCGTTACTGCCGCAGACCTTGACGAGAACCTGGAGACAATAATCAACGAAGTAAAATCCATATCAATTTAAATAGAACATTATGAGAACAAACCTTAGAAAGAAAATGATCTTGGCAGCCACCCTGTTACTGCCCTTGTCCACGTTCGCACAGAACAGCTTCATCAACAACGCAAAGGATGTGATCAATGAGTACCTGATACCCATTATCATCATCGGGGTAATAGTATCGGCGGGAGCGGGTTTGCTCTACAACTTGGATGATTTTGTGGACAAAAAGGGCGATGGGACGCGCTCAAAGGCCCTTACCAACATTGGTTGGATAGTGGGTATAGCTTTGATAGCGATCCTGGCCTTTATTGCGATCATCAACTGGATAGCCGGCCAATCCATCCAAATCAATTGATGGTATGTACGAATACAAGGTAATCAAAGGGACCAGGCGGACGCTCTACCTGAAAGGACTTAAGTCCCGGTATTTCTATTTCTTCTGTTTTATTGGGGGAATAGGTGCACTGGGCCTTGTGCTTACCGGGCTCAACGGCGGGTTGATCCTCCATCTTTTTTATGCACTGGTATTCGTGATAGCACTGTATGCATTTTTTTTTTGGTTGAGCCTTGAAAAGCCCTTTGGGGGAATAAAGCGGACGTATTCCGTAATCCAGAACATCGATCTGGTAAAAATTCTGAAGAAATGATAGTAAGCGCAGAAAAAGCATATTCCATTGATACCATTTACGGTAACACACTTATTTCCACGGACGGAAACCTGTCCAAGGTATATGTTATGCGCATGCCCGAAAAGTACAGCCTTTCGGAAAAGGATTTTGACCGCCAGCACATCCGGAACTATAAGGCGTTCAGATCCATGCCGGAAAATTCCTTTGTCCACAAACAGGACCTGGGACTTGTCAAATACTATGATGCCTCCCATTTGCCCGAAAACAATATCCTCCAGCGTGCCTACAAGAACCATGTGGACGGAAGGAAGTACCTCCAGCACCAGACATTGTTGATCTACACGCTAACGGGCCTCAAAATGCTTGCGCCCAACGTGGTCAGGAACCCTTTGGGGTATAAGGAAAAGTACAATAAAAAGGACCTTTTCAAAATCCAGTCGTTCGAGGAAAGCGTGCGGTCGAGCGTGAGCATCCTATCGCAAGGGGCCATAGAGATCTCGCCCATCGACGAATCCGAACTGATTGTTTATGTCAAGGAGTTCTGTAACGGCTTCACGGGGGAGAACACCGATATTGATTATACGGGCGAAAACGATAAGATGAGCATACTTGATAACAAGTATGAGATTTTGACCGTCCCCAGGCAGGAATATCTTCCGGACTCGATCTCCAATATCATCGAGGATTTCTCCGATCAGGAATTTGTTTTCTACAAAGGGTTTATGGATGATTTTGGGGAGACCTTCTGTTACAATCACATTTATAACCAGATCATTTATTTCAAGGGACATAACAGGATCAAAGGGGACATCGAGGCTTCGCACCTTACCCATGCCCAGAACCGGGGCTGGAGCAAATCTATTGAGGCCGATACCGAGGAAATTGGAGAGCGCCTTAAGGAAATTTCCCAAGACAATTCCAATGTTCTGGTACAGGCCAATTTCAACCTAGTGATATGGTCCGGGGATGAAAACGAGCTTAGAAAGGCCACAGAAGAGGCCAAGACCATTTTCCAGACCAACGGGATGGAATATTACAGGGCGTCCAATGTAACTATCCAAAACCTATGGCTTTCCTCCATTATTGGAAGGAATACCCTGATAAATCAAAAGTTCCTTTTTGAACAACCATTGAAACAGGCTCTATGCCTGTTTACCAACACTTCCAATTATGTAACGGACGATACCGGTATCCTTTATAATGAAAGATTGTACGGGACACCTGTTAAGCGTGATCTGTGGGACGTCGATAAAAAGCGTATCAATGCACGGAACTCGATAAAGATAGCCCCGACCGGTAGTGGTAAAAGTTTTTCGATGTTATGGGAGATCTTCCAAGAGCTGATGTCCGGGATCATAGTTTGCCTGATCGAGATAGGGAGCTCAGGGGATCTCTTTGCAAAATTGTTCCCTGATATTTCGGTACAGATCAAATTCGACTTTGACAAACCCCTTGGGGTTAACCCCTTTCGTTTGGAACCAGGAGAGGAGATTGGGAACAGAAAGATAATGTTGTTGTCGGCCCTTTGCTTCAAGTTTTGGCAAAAGAAGGAGTACAAGGAAGATACGGACCATGATAGGGCCATGAAAAAACTGTTGCGCCACTATTATGAGCAGATACCCAGCGGCCATAGCTTCCCGTCATTTTACAATTTTTTGAAGTCCAAAAGGGAAATGGTCCTTTTGGACCTTGAAATTGAGGAACGTTTCTTCGACATGGGCAGTTTTCTCCATATTTGCGAGGATTTTCTTCCCGGGGGCATGTACGAAAACGTATGTGCAGACACGGACGTTACCCTGGAGAGCCAGGTGGCCGATAAGCAATTCATCCATTTTGAACTTAGCAGGATAAAGAGCGACCCTTTCTTGGTTTCCATCATGATCCATTTGATAAACTATGTGATCGACACCAAGATCTTGAGCGATCGTAGCAAAAGGGCCAAGATCAAATATGATGAGTTTGCGGAGACCCAGGAATTGAAGTCCGTTTTATCGGACGACCACGTTTTGGCAACGGTGGCCTTTTTGTACCAAAAGATCAGAAAGGAAAACGGAGGTGTGGACATTGTTCTGCAATCGCCAACACAGATACCCTATAACCAATATTTTAAGAACATCATTGCCAACCACCAGATCTTGCACGTCCTGGAGGGCAACGATTTGGTCTATAAGAACACAAGGGAACTTTTGGAACTAAAGGACCACGACGAATATTTGATGAAGTCGATAGAGAATAACTTCAAAACGGACAGGCCCTATTCGGAGGAATACCTTAAAATCGGCAACAAGTACCGTAACATAGTCAGGCTGCAAGTGCCAAGGGAAATCTATTACGCTTTCCAAACAGAGGGCAACGATTGGGACTGGATGCAGAAGGACTATGAAAATACGGGAGATATGGAACAGACTATAATAAACATTATCAAGAGAAAAAATGAGAAACTTAGTATTCGTTAGTATGGTATTGGCGGGACTTGCCGGTCATGCCCAGATACCCGTTACAGATGCGGCGGCCGGGGCATCCCTCACCGCCATCAATGCACAGATAACCACCGGAAACATGACCCTGCAAGAGCTGGTGTCCATCCAAACGGCGGCCAAGGGAGAGGCGGTCAACACGCAGACGAACACCCTTAACACGCTCAAACAGGCAGAGAAGATGTACGAGATCTACACCAAGATCAACAACGCCATCACCACCGCAAAACTTGTGGACGAGATTTGGGACACCTCCAAGAACATGATCCAGTTGACCTTTGATGTCCATAGGATCGTCAACAGCTCCAACCTTGACGGGGACGTTAAGCGCACACTGATCAATACCGGGACCGATTTGCTCAATCGTGCGGAGGCACTACTTGAGATCGTCAACAAGATTTTGGAATCCGGCACGTTGAAGGGCGATGATATGGACAGGATAAATGCCCTGATGGACATTAAGGAGCAGTTGGACAAACAATATACCGACTTGCAGGCTTACAGCTTTAATTGTATTGAAATGAACGGGCTATCATCTGAATCGATGGCCAAAAACTGATGTATGGACGTAGAGGCCATTTGGAACATATTGGAGGGCTTGACCGCCACGGATGTTTACAACGCTTATCGCGAAGTCATGCGGAACTTCAAGGTAATCTATGTAGGCACAGCCCTTGGTGTGGCCGCAAGCCTCTTCCTTTTGATCCGTGAATATGGCGATGTCATCTACGAGGCCATTGGTTTTAGTGAGGGCAGGAGGATCCAACCACCAAACTGGGCAAAACTTACCGGCATCATCCGTCCCACCATCTGGGTCGTGGTCATTGTTCTGGCCTACCCGCAGGTACTAAAGGGAATAGAGTACATTTTAGCGGGATTCCAGGATTCCCTTGGTGGACAGATCGGTCCAGAGAGCAATTTTCGTGACCTCTGGAGGGAAGAGGCCCTACGGTACCAAAAGTTGATGGCCCAGACATCCACCTGGGACATCGGGCAAAAAATGTCCCTGATCATCAACTACTATATTATACTGCTGATAAAGCCGTTTATCATTCTTTTGGAGCAGGATGCATATTCACTGTTCCTGGCACTTCGTTACCTGTACCTTATCATACTGGAGCTTTTCGGGGGCGTGGCCCTTGCCCTTTATATCAACAAGGAAACAAGGACACACACCTATACTTGGTTGAAGCACATGCTATTTAATTATGCCATGTTGGGAGCCTTTGCAATGGCCAACGAGCTGGCCAACCTTATCATAGATTTTTACATCAACAGGAATTCGGTCTATTCATACAACATTTTGATAATAGCCTTTGGAGCGGTACTCAAATTGTTCCTGTTCAAACAGTCCTTTAACATTCTTAAATCAAACATTTTCTAACCAATGAAGTCGGAAAGCGAAACAGTGTACAATCAATTCTCAAAAGCGAAACAACAGCAAAAATATATCTGGATATCCTCCATGCTTTTTGTAACTGTCGCCTTTATCGGGACGCTGGTGTTCCTTTACTACCAATCCAAGAATGTTGTGGTCATCAAGGAAAACGGCCAAAAGGTGTCGGCGGTGGTGGGCAATGAAAAGGAGACGTTCACGGCCCTGGCCTCCGAACATTTGGACCGGGCCTTCAAGTATGCCAATTCGTTCGACCGCTTCACCTATAAGGACAACATGGCCAAAACGCTTTTCCATATGGATTCAAGGAGTGCAAATCGGCTGTTTTCAGAGTATGAAAACAGCGGTGCATTGGCCGACGTTCTTAGCAAAGGCACCATCTATGATGCTGAAATTTTGCCGGAGTCCATCCGCATCACTGGGGACAGGGAACCTTTTGAGTTTGTTTTCCAAGGGACCATCGATGTCAACGATGGCGGCCATGTAACCAAATATTTGGCCCAAGGAACGGGCGAGCTTATTTATTATACGCCCCATTATCCTGAAAATCCCACAGGGTTTTTCATTACGAACTATACCCAAAAAACGAAGATATATGAGCAAGAATAAAATTAAGATACTCATACTTGCCGTGATTGGGATTGTTTCAATCATAACGATCGTGGTTTCCATGGACGAAGGAGCCCCGAAGGACGAATTTCAGAACACTGTTCCCATTTCGTTGAAGGAGGATAATTTTTCCTATGATGATGTTACCAATGCTTACGACAAGGCCAAGAAAAACGGGGAATTTGAAAAGACCGAGACCCGGGACAGTAATGTTTATTCTGAGGAAAACGACCCCAAGGTGCGGGAGCTCCAGAGACAGATTGAACTATTGGAGGAAAAAAGGAACGGGACCGCGGGCAACGGGAATGTCCAGGGAAACAATGTTCAGGAAAACCGCCCATTGACCGAGGCGGAAAAGGAGGCGATTTACCGATCCGAGCTTCTTAGGGCAAGGGAGGAGCGCCTGGCCAGATCTCAGGACTATTCGGCACCACCGAGCGAACCCGAGACCACGGGACCGGTCGAAAGCATGTTGGAGTTCCAAGCGGCCATCTACCGAGACCAGTTTATTCTTCCTGGGGACAGGGTAACGCTCATCCTTACACAGCCCGTAACCTACAAGGGAAACGTATTCAAAAAGAACACATTCATTTACGCCAACGCAAACATCCAAGGTTCACGGGTATTGCTCAATGTTACCAACATCGACCACATCCCCATCGGGTTGGTGGCAAAGGATGTCCAGGACGGCAACATCGGGATGTACAGTGAAAGGGCTGGACAGTTGTGGAGGGAGTTCCAAGCGGATGCCCAGACCCAGGGCATCAATGACGTAACCGGGGAAATTTCCCAACAGACCAATGTGCCACTGGTAGGAACCGCGATCAGGGCGTTCGGAAATTTTTTTAGGAAGAAAAAGTATAAGGAAAAGGACAAGATCTTACTTGTGAACAACGACAAATTGATTCTGACCACACCGTTAAACACGAGACTATGAGAAACAGCTACTTACTTATTTTTTTGTTGGCAGGTTCCTTGGCAATGGCCCAAAACGATACCATCCAAGTTTCGACCAGTACGGCGGTCGTGATTTTTCCCACTGATATATCGGATCGGATATTGGGGGATGACATTACCTTTTTTATGTCGGAGCAAAACGACGGGGGCAGTCCATTTTCCAGAAGGATCCTGAAACTTTATTACAATGAAAGCCCCAATGCGAAAAACCGCTATACCAACCTTACAGTCATAACTACAAACGGAAATTCCTACGAGTTTACCTTGGAGTACCAAAAAAACCCATCCCAAAAAACATGGTACATCAAGCCCGAACAGGCCGTTACCAATATACTTGGCACACCTGTAAATTCCAATTACCAGAAAGAAACGGCCACGGCCGAAAGTGATATGCCAACCGGTTCCGGAACCAACGGAACCATCACGGATGAGAAAATTCCGGAGGTCGAAGCGGGGACGGAAGAAACCATCAGTGAAGCCGCCAAACCTACCAAAGAGCTCTACGAGACCGATAAGGAAGAATATTACCGGCTAAGATCTTACTATATGCAATTCGACAAGGCCAAGCTGCCCCGTTTTTTTGCCCGTTCCGGCGATGTTTTCCTATGGTTGAAAGGTGTTTATTTCAATGAGGATGAAATCTATCTCCAATTCAGACTGGAAAATCAGGAAAGCATCGATTTTGATCTGAATTTCCTGAAATTCAGCATTGCAACCGCCTATAAAAAAAGCAGTAGCAACCAAAAGACGGAAATCCTTCCGGTATTTCGCTATAAAGTTCCCAAGGAGGTCAAGGGAAGCACTGAAAATCATTTTGTTGTGGTATTCAAAAAGTTTTCCCTGGACCGAAATAAAGTGTTGGTCGTCGATCTGGCCGAAGAAAACGGCAATAGGAACCTATCTTTAGAAATTGACCACAATCTTATCAATAACCCCTTCAAAATTTGAGCTTATGAGCAAGATGGCCCCCACGATAACAATATTGTTCCTGTTGATCACCATTTGCGCAAAAGCGCAAATGAGGGGAAACCTGGCCTCTTCGGTAGGGGTTAGCGGTGGTTACGTGGAAGATGGCTTTGCGGCAATGGGAACGTTCAATTTCCACCCCAACCGTTTTCAATATTTTCAGATCAGTGTATTGGCGGCCTTTGCCAAGGACAAAGGAACGAACGACATACCCTATAACATCTTTACCATCCAGCCCGGCGTTTATTACAGGGTATATATATCCCCCAGGCGCAAGAACTTCAGCGTTTTTCTTGGCGGGGGCGGACTTTTTGGATACGAGGTGATCAACAATGGTAGCAACGAACTGCCCAACGGGGCCATTATCAACGGAAAGAGCCAATTCATTTACGGCGCATATTTGGGCGGAGAGGCCGAGATCGCCCTTAGCAACGATTTTTCATTTTTGATAAAAGCAAACGAATACTATCATGTAAACTCAGATGTGGGCAACTTTTATCCCTATGCGGGGGTAGGGTTGCGCTACTTTTTATTTTAGAACACTAACTGGAACACTATGAAAAAAATTACCCCACTGAACATAGTTTCTCTATGCCTGTTTTGTCTTGTCCTTATCCTGGCTTGCAGCAAGGATTTCGATAGCATTGTACAGGATTCTTTTGATTTCAGCTTTACCGAGGACCACGAAAACGATGGCTTTGTTTTTGAGGCCACCAAGACAGATTTTTCCCTGAAACCCGAGAAAGTGGTAACGACCGTCGCTTACTTCATGAAGTATAGTATAGAGAACGGTAAAGGATATTATTTGACTTCTGAGAATGACACCATACGCCAAAACGATACGATCTTTGTGGCGGATTTCGATATGTCCTTCAACTATATGCCCATTGACACGGGGGCCCATAAGGTCAAGGTCCTTGCCTGGGATTCCAACAAACTGGAAAAGGAACTGGAGCTGATCTACAATACCAGCTATGCAAGTTTCAGCTTCCTTCTCAACAAGGGCACAGACGATTTTATAATCAACAGCAAGAATCCCGTAAGCGCCACCCTTTTAAGGGACAAGGACACCGGGGACCCCACCAATGCCGGCAATCAGGAATTTGAGGTTTCCTACCAACTGGAAAACGGTACCGGCAAGCTCTATTTGGGCGATGATTCCTATGCCCCGGGGGATTCCTTTGTACTTCCCAAGGGAGTTACGGATTTCGGCTATCTGCCAGAGACGCTTGGCGAGCATAGATTGACGATGACGGCCAAGGCCCCAGATGGTGCCACCATCACAAGGGAGCTTGTCATGGTAGTCGGCAACCTGAACTTTACCTTTAGGGCCACAGCAGCCTCCACCCAGGTCGAGCTCGATACCAACATTGCCATCAATATCGACCTCCAGACCCAGGACGAGGAAAGCGATGTTACCTATGACATCAGCCACTCCTTTTCCGTTGGCAGTGAGGGAGGCGGGACCGTCCGGGACCAGAACGGAGGGGTTATGGATGCCGGAACGTTCAGGCCCATTGAACCGGGCAATTACAATTTTACCTTTAAGGACGATGTTCTTGGCCAGCGCAAGATATACTTTGATGTGCGCGACAGCAACGGGCAGACGAAAAGGGACAGTGTTGAGATCGAGGTCGCAAACATCCCATTTACCTTTAGTGGAAACGCGGAGAGCAACCAGGTTTTCGTAAACCAAAGGACACAGCTCAACTTCAATATCAAATCCAATGGGAATACATCGAACATAGAGTATTTCCTTACCTATAACATTACCGAGGGAAACGGTAAAGTTAGGGGGGTAAACGGCGACAATATCCAGAACAATACGGACTATCAGGTCGGTCTTGGGAACTTCTCACTTTTCTATACCCCGGAAACCTTGGGGAGCCACAAGATCAGTTTTCTTATAACGGACAATTACGGCCAAGAAGTGGGGCCGGTGGAAATTGATCTGGAGGCGAAGCAACTGGAGCTGGACTTCAACGCTTCGGCCAATAGTAGTGAAGTGCTTGTGGGCCAACGGGGGGCCATATCCCTAAGCCTGATAGAGAAAGGAGAATACGATGGTGTTACCTATGAGCTCAATTATTTTATTACGGGCGGGGACGGCCAGCTCTACAATGGAAACTCACCCATTGCGCCAAGCCAGTATTTCACCGTAACGCCAGGTAGTTTCGCCTATGATTTTATAGGTCAGCAGGCTGGCACGTATGAGATTTCCTTTTTGCTCCGGGACAGCAACGGCCAGATTTTGGAGGAGCAGGTTACGGTTGTCGTGGGCAACAATGATTTTAGTATTACCATGACGCCCTCAAAGGCCACCGAGTTTTCCAACAACCCCGTTGGCATTATCGTTAACATCGATGAAGTTCCGGACGGGGCGAACGACACCTATTCGGCCTTTTATTCATCGAGCCAAAACGGGTCAATGATGGTCAATGGAGTCTCATATGGACCAGGGGAAAATTTCCCATTGTCCCCAAGCTCGAACAACATTACCTATACCGGACTGGAGCCTGGCCAGCATAATATCGTGCTAAGCGTTGAATCAGGATCAGACGTTACACGTACTGCCAATACGACCATTACCTTTGACCAGGTGGACTTTACTTTTACGGGCGGATCACAGAGCTCCGATATTTCCGTTGGAGAAATCACTTCCCTGAACTTCAACATTTCGGAGAGTGTGGGGTCGTCCGACTATACCATGCGGTTCAGCATGAACGGCAACGCCATCATCAAGGATTCCAATGGAAACGTAGTGAGCCCGGGCAACATCTATAATGTGCCCAAGGGGAACTTCAACTGGAGCTTGGAGGGCACTGACGACGGTAATATAAGCATGACCTTTTATGCAAAGAACGACACAGGACTTGAAAAGTCGGTAAATATCTCCGTTGGTGTTGCGGCAAAAGACTATAATTTTACGGCTTCTGGATCCACCCAACAAGCGTACACCGAAGAGGAAATCGATGTCAACTTTAATATTTCCGAAATCGGGATCGGCGGGGACACCTACGAAATGTATTTCTCCGTAAGCGGCAACAATGGATCCTTCCTATATTCCGGCACAACTTATTCCGCAGGGGAGAGTTTTACCGTTCCGGTCGGTTCCTTTTCAGGTAAATACACAGGGACCACAGAGGGCAACCATAATATTACCTTTACGGTACGTTCCTCTTCCGATGTGGAAAAAACCGCCAACATCAATGTGAATTACGAGGTGTACGAGGAGCCGTTCACGCTCAATATCAGCCAGTCCTCCCAGGACAAGTACATCAATGACCCATTTGATATTACCGCTATCACAAATGCCACCTCTGGCCACGACCCAAGTGTTACCTATACAATGGTGTTCACCTTTACAGGGGCCAGCGCCGGGACCATGCGCTATAAGGGCATTTCATATAGTGAGGGGGAAACGATTCCCCTTGATTATGGCAGCGCACCGATGCAGTTCACTCCCGAGACGGACGAGAGCTTTGTAATCAATTTCTTGATAGAAAACTCCACTGGACAGTCACAGACCGAGAGTGAATCGATACAAATGTTCAAAAGGCCGACCGTTTCCGCAAAAGGAGAGAAACACAACATCAGTTGTGGCGGGCTTAATGGATGCGATTATCAGGTAAGGATTTACACTTGCTTCAGCGCCAATTGTTCCGAGGCATACAATGGGGCGAGTTTGGAACAAGTAGAGATTAGAATTCTCAATAGGGGAACGAACAATTGGGACACCAAAATATTAAATTACAATGATGCCAAGGGAAGCGGTGTGGACCGATATTTTGAGATGGAGACTGAACCATCAGAGGGCAAACTTAAATATCTCGATCAACCCTATGAAGTAAGGGTAAGGGATTCCAATGGCCAATGGAGTGATTGGACTTCGGGATCGGTTGTTAGGGTTTGATAAATAATAAGGGGGTCAATCGACCCCCTTTATTTGTTTTTATATTCGCATTGATTCTCAGGAACCGCCTCTGCAGAATCTTACTCCAGTTGATTTATGTTTGCATAAATGGCCAACCTGGTTTTAGATATCAGCCCCTTATGTTCGCATAAACCTAACTTCTTTTTAATGTATATGTGATTACCACGTCCTGATCGTCCAGAAAATCATCCTGTTCCACCACAAGCCGGTCTTTGGTAAACTCTATGATTACCATATCGTTCCTGTTTTCAAACCGCAAAATCTCATTATTTATCAATTCGTATTTATCCATTTCAACAGTACTGAACGGATCTACTTCGCCACAGGAGAGGCCGTTTTCATTAATTCTATATTCATCTTTTTCTCCAGAGGGGCCTTCATTGAAAAAAGTAAGATTGTCCTTTAGGCACTGGCGAATTTCATTGGTATTGTACAGGTCAATGTTCACGGTTCCGTCCCCGTTGATGTCCACGGCCGTGTCCGATTCTATTGCCTCATATTCCCACTGGCCAAAGAGTGCCTCGTTCCTATCGCCCAACGGCACCCCATCGTCATCATTGCTGCACGATAACAGGCCCAAAACAATTCCAAATATCAGTAAGTGTTTTCCCATAGTGTAAGATTTGTGTTAGGGGGGTAAAGATACAAAATCCAAGGGCACAAGCCGTTTGTTGTTAAGGGGTTTGCTATCTTTATCCTTTCATTGTCCCACAACAACGATGCCGAAACCGAAACACCATATTTTATACGCTTTCCTACTTTTGGGGCTTTTTCCGGCATTCCAGTTATCGTTGATGGCCCAGTCCAATTCCCACAACAAAATGGGCGAAATGGTAGACAAGTTCCTGTCCAAGTCCCAGTCATTTGACGACATTGAAAGGCTTTTGACCATATTGGAAGAGGACACTTATCTATATGCCAATAAATTTGAGTTCGTGCCCTCCATAAATCCCCTTAACCCGAACCGGTTGAAACGTTTCTCCAGCGAATTTGGCAAAAGGTTCCATCCCATTGATAAAAAGGAAAAAACTCACCTTGGCATTGATATTTCCGCAAAGGCGGGTACTCCCATCCATGCGGCCGCATCTGGAACCGTCAAGAGCACTGTTGAATCGAACATGGGTTATGGCAACCAGGTTATTATCGAACACCGCTATGGTTTTAAATCACGTTATGCACATATGTACCTTTTTGTCGTCAAAGAGGGTCAGGTGTTAAAAAAAGGGGATATCATCGGGTTTGTGGGCAGTACCGGGAAGAGTACCGCCAATCACATTCATTTCGAAATATCGAAAAATGACATTAGGATAGACCCCTACCCTTTTTGCTTTTTGGAATTTTAATACCTTTTATGGCCTCTTTTTCTTTTGGCCCAACTCCATTGAATTGGTTTTGAGTGATTTTCGACAAACAACATCATAAATTAACGATCCATTTTTTTAAACAGGTAGGAAAAAGATTACCTTAATATCGTTTAATCTTTAACCCATTAGCCATGAAAAAACACTACTTCTTTAAAGAAAAATCTACGTTTCGCCCTTTGGCCAAACTTTTGATCTCCATAACGGTTTTCACCATGTGTCAAAACAACGCCGTTTCACAGATCTGTGGTACGAGCAACATAACCGGCAGCACTTCCGTTATGTCAAAAACATCCGCAAGGACAGCAAAAATCAACGGGGATGAGCCCATAGTCATCAATATGTATTTCAACATCCTTAATTCCGGCAGTACTTCGACCGTTACAGAGCAACAGTGCAAGGACGCCCTTGTGCTTTTGAACAACAGATACGCACCTTCCCATGTCGTGTTCAGGTACAATGGGTACCGGAACTATTACAACAATGCATCGGCGACCATCAATTCGGATAATGAATTCAACCAACTAAGGAACATCAACACCAACACCGCAAGCCTCCAGGTATTTTTTGTGGACGGGTTCAACATCAATGGCCAGACAGGTATCGTTGGGAAGGCCCAATTACCCGGCACGTTTATGGCACTTCGGAAGGACGCCAGGGATACTTTTGTATTTGCCCATGAAATCGGGCACAATCTCAACCTTTTCCATACTTTCCACGGACAGGCATGTGAGCCGGACCCCAATATTCCGGCAGAGTTGACAAATGGAACAAATTGTGCCACGGCAGGGGATTTGGTTTGCGATACCCCCGCCGACCCATGCATGAACCAGAACAATGTAAATGCGGCATGTGCCTATACCGGTGGTGGCGGTTTCAATCCGGATACCAGAAATTTTATGTCCTATACCACCTATGCTTGCGGGAACAGGTTTACCAACGGCCAAATTGATAGGCTGAGGGAGGCCCTGGTGCTTAACAATTCACTCCAGACCATACAGGTTGCGGCAAGCCAATTGGCCAAGCCCCTTAAGATTACTTCCACAAGGGCCAACTATACACGCACACCCATTAGCGGCGGCTGTTATGAAATATCCTACCTTGAAACGGATAAATTGGAGTTCCAAAAGGGTTTCAACTATACCATAACGGTTATCCATCATCCGCTTAACAATACGACTACCCATAACTATACATCGGCACAGACCCCTTTACTGAACATATCATCAAACTCCTATAATTACACATCCAAGATAACGACACATACGCCGAACCCAACATACAGCTCTTCGGGGAACGCGGGCTTTGTTTTTTATATAGACTGCCCCATCTATTTCCCTTTGATGTCCGCCAATACCACCCCCGTCCAGTCCGGGGAAGGGAGCAATATCCAACCCGGTCTCTATCTGGTGCCCATACACGATGAAAAGAAAGAGGAAGTGATCGAGACACCTAAAGTATTGATACAAAATGATTAACTTTATCTTAATTGAATCTACCCGCTATGAAAAACTATAAGATGGTCGTTTTTTCCGTGCTGTTGACGCTAATCGGTTGTGATAGCGACGGGCAGGACATTAACGATGATGGTACCGACCTACCGTTTTCCTCCACCAACCTCAAAGGGGATTGGGTAAAGAGTGCGGAATTTGTCGGACAACCAGGGGACACCCTTGGTAGCAAAACTCCGTCCGAGGACATCCTTTCTGCCCTGGATGCCTGCCAAAAGGACGATATTTTTCGCTATGACGTTGGTTCCTCCGACCAAGGCAATCCATATGTTTGGGGCATAGGCCAAATAGCGTGCGAGGGACAGACCGCCGATGATTTTATCGAAATCGGGACATGGACGCTGGATGATTCTGGCAAACTGGACATATCCTACTCCGATGTAAGCGAGCCGTATGTTCTCATATCGTTGACGTCGAAACGATTATTGGTAAGGAAAGCCTCCGGGACCATTACCCCCGACGGTACTGTCTTTCCATTTACGGAATATGTCCGTAAGGATTAGGGGAATGAATCTTTAATCCAAAATTTTATGGAACGGCCAAACGGCCGTTTCTTTTTTGTGCCTACTTTTGGATTTATTCCAAACCCTATATTTTGGCCGATTACTTTGCCCTTATAGACTGCAATAACTTTTATGCCTCATGTGAGCGTGTGTTTGACCCTTCGCTCAACGGGAAGCCCGTTGCCGTTCTGAGCAATAATGATGGCTGTGTTATCGCGCGGTCCAACGAGGTCAAGGCAATGGGTGTGCCCATGGGAGCCCCTTATTTCGAGTACAAGAAAATATTCAGGGAAAAGGATGTCAGGGTATTTTCGTCCAATTTCGCACTCTATGGGGACATGAGCTCCAGGGTAATGAATATATTGGCCCGCTATTGTCCAGATATGGAGATCTATTCCATTGACGAGGCTTTTCTCCATTTCAAGGGATTCGATTGCTTTTTTGACCTTTCATCCTATGCCCAGGAGATCAGAACATTTGTCTTAAGGGCCACGGGAATTCCCGTCAGTATTGGAATCGCCCCAAGCAAGGCACTTGCCAAGGCCGCCAATAGGGTGGCCAAGAAATTCCCTGAACGGACCGGGGGTGTCCATGTCATCGATTCAGAAGAAAAAAGGGTCAAGGCGCTCAGATGGATCAAAGTCGAGGATGTTTGGGGAATCGGCCCCAGATACGGTAACATGCTCCGTTTACGGAACGTCAGGACGGCCCTTGATTTTTCCCTGCTTCCCGATGATTTCGTGAGGGACAGCATGACGGTTGTGGGCCTCAGACTAAAACATGACCTGATGGGAAAACCCTCGATACAGATGGAGGACATAAAACCCAAACAAGCCATAGCCTGTACCCGGAGCTTTGACAGGGACTATTTGGAATATTCCGATTTACGGGAGAGGGTCGCAACCTTTTCATGCGAGGTCGCCAAAAAACTCAGGGCACAGGGTTCCGACTGTAACCTGGTACAAGTATTCGTGCGTTCCAACCCGTTCAAGGTGCACTTGCCCCAATATGGCCGGTCCGTTTGCCTGAAACTCCCCTACCCGACCAATAGCAGCATCGAATTGACCAAATTCGCCCTAAAGGGCCTGTCGTCAATATTCAAAAAGGGCTACGCCTACAAAAAGGCGGGTGTCATTGTTATGGGCCTTACCCCATCCGAATCCAAGCAGTTGAACGTTTTCCACAACTCCGACCCGAGACATTCACCGCTCTGGAAGGCCATTGATCGGATCAATTTGCTTTCGGGGCACGATGTCGTTAAATTAGGGGGCCAAGATCTTAGGCGTAAATGGAAAATGAACCGCAATCTATTGTCCCCAAGATATACAAGCAAATTGGAAGAAATATTAAAGATAAATGTACACGACAAGGAAGAAATCGAGCGGGCTTGAGTTTTTGGTCCCGGGCATGGGAAATCCCTTGGGCCTGCCATATTTTGACGGCGGGATTTCGGCCGGGTTCCCATCCCCGGCGGACGACTTCAAGGAAGACCGCATTTCCCTGGACAGGGAATTGGTCAACGATCCGGAGGCAACCTTTTTCGCGCGTGTGAACGGCGATAGCATGCAGGGTGCAGGGATGGATGATGGGGACCTTTTGGTCATTGACAAAAGCATTGAAGCCTATGACGGCTGCATAGCGGTTTGCTTCGTTGATGGGGACTTTACCGTTAAACGCATCAAAAAACAAAAAGATCATATTGAACTTTTGCCAGAAAACCCAAAGTACAGGCCCATCCGGATCACAGAGGAAAACAACCTGGTAATTTGGGGCGTTGTAACGAACATTGTAAAAAGGATCCATAAAAAATAAGGGGCCAGTGGCCCCTTGTAATTTAAATTTGTGCTTTTCTTTATTCCACAATTATTCTGTGTGTCTCGTCAATCTCCCTGCCAACGATCTTTAGAAAGTAGATACCTTTGGCCAAGTTCGATACGTCCATTTGCATGTGTCGTAACGGTCCCTTGAAAACCGATTCTTTTACGGGGTTCCCGCTAAAGTCAAGTAGGGTTAATGTTACATCTTGAATTTCTTGATCATTATTTTCATTTAAGACCGATTGCCCAACACCCATATTTTCCTCGGAAAGCGATATGTTTATTTCAGAATCGGCCGGGTTTGGATATATGGCCATACGATGTGATCCAGAACATTCCTCATAATAATATTCTTGGTCGGAACCACCACAACTGGCAATAACGCCCAACGAAGAGCTCCCTCCCTCGCACGGATACCTATGGCTGAAACTTCGCGAACTTGTGGTGCTTATTAGCTGATTATTGATGTACCATTTAAAGGGAGCGGATCCCCCCGTTACGCTGCCCGACACATAAATGGCGCTTCCCTCCCATTCCACAGTACCAATGGTAAGGTTCACACTTCCTGTGTTCAACACAAGGTTTTTTCTTATAGTGAAATCGACACCGCATCCATTCGTGATCCTGGCCTGGATCCACCCCGTAGTGCCCAGTCCCGAAAGCGAAAAGGTACATGGGTTGGAGCCCTGGGAAGAATTTCTTGTAATATTGCTACTACTGCTCCAAGTGATGGAGGCCCCAGCGGGCAGGTTTGTTATTGAATATGAAGAACCGCTCGCACAAGTGGTCGTAGGTCCGTTTATATAGGCGCTTCTGGTCGTATTGGTAGTATTGGCCCCCGTACCGCAGGGATCCAACCAGTTACTCAACCTTGTGGCATTGGTGCCCCCTCCCGCCCAGGAGAGATTGAACCTTCCATATTCGGCCCTTGGTTGACTGCAATAGGACTGGGATGGATTATAATTCTGATTTCCGTGCAATTGTCCCACGACCCTTCTGTTCTGATCGAAAATGGGGGAACCGGAAGACCCGTGTTCCACGACACCATCGTCAAAGTTGACCAACCACCTATTGTTCGCCCCGTTCCAGCTTGAAACCTGAAAGGCATTGTTCTCTATCGAAATTTTCATCATGTCGCCCGAGGGATGGTGGATACCGGCCCCGCTGGTCGGGGTGTTCGCCCTTCTGTCCCAACCTGCCCATGTTATCTCCTGATTTCCAACCGGCGATTCATCGAGCTCCATCAGGGAAAAGTCGGTCGGGAACCACGCCGCCCTGAATGTGGCATCGTTATAGGTATAGCCGGCCGAGGCGGTTCCCGAGGTGCAGCTTACTGATTTGAACTGGAACTTGAACATCCAATCTTCGGCTGCCGTTCTTTCCGCGGCGGTTATAGCTCCATTGTTGTTTGTGTCGATACAATGGAACGCACTTAGAAAATATGGGCGGAAGCCGTTATTCGTTGACATTAATAGCGAACCGCTACAATGTTCAAAACCACTGGACAAAAGGACAAGGGCCACGGCATCCGAAGAAGCGTCCCAAGCCCCGAAACATCCTATATTGTTGTTACAGCTCTCAGAGGATCCCGGGGTACCGTTCAGCATTTCGCCGATCCCCCTATAACCATGAACCACCCTTTTTATGGTAAAATCCGACTTACTATCATTATCCGGTTCCTTCAGGAACAATGTAACACGCTCTCCAGGAATGATGTCGGTCAAAAATACTCCCTTGTCCTTGTTGTTAAGGGAAGTTACTGGCCCATATACTACAGTACCCTCTTCATTGAAGGCATACAATTCCGCACCTTCCGCCAATTTCATTCCTTCCAATACAAAGTTTATGGACAAAGCACCCTCTGAATAGAATTCCATAGACCATTCCCTGAAGCCGTCATTTACGCTCCAATCCCCATCTTTTAATTTAATATCAAGATCAAAGGGCTTGCCAAACCTAAAGGGTATATCCCTACCGGCATTTTTCCGGTCCTCCGCCAACATCTGTTGCACATCGAATTTGGGAAGGACCTTGTTTTTTTTGGATTTATAATCATTTTTAAGTCCAAGTCCCACTTGTTTGCCGTTCCTCTCCGGAAAGTTTTTAGTCTCTACCTGGCCGAACGAAATAGTTGTAAGGCAGAATGTCAATAAAACAATGCATAAGCGTAAATGTGTTTTCATGGTTTTTAGTTTATGTTGAAGGTAATCTTGGGTTTAAAATCATTATTTGTGGATATTTCTTTTTGTGAAACCTTAAACGAAAAATTCAAATTGTGTTCTACATCGTATTCCCCTTTTGGCAAAACATCATTGCTTTGCCCTTTGCACAATGGATAGACCGGCTTTAATGATTCTGTCAAAATCCATGGACAGGTAAGCTCAAAAGTGTCGCCCGGACCGATAACAATTTCTCTGGGCGCGTTGCTGAATTCGCACCAGGCCCCAGTCTGGGGCGTACCCATATCTTGTTGTTGGGTTTTTTCCGTGACCTGGAAAAAATCCTCATCTACAATATTTTGTTCAATGACTATAGTATCCTGTGATGTATTCGTAAGGGAAAGGCTGAAAACTATGTTTTCTCCTTCTTTAAATTGGGTTTTGGCGACGCCCGTTGAATCCAATAAGCAGAATGCCATTTTTAGTTCCTCAATGGAACTCTCAGTACAATTATCCACTGAGCGAACCTGAAAATCTCTTATACCCTCATTTTCGTTCGAACAAGAAATAATGGAAAGAATGAAAGCGACGATCAACGTCATGGTCAAATTGAATTTTGTTTTCATAGATGTAAATTATTAAATGACTTATTATCAATTGTTAAGCGTTTGTTACTATAAGATTAATCTTACGAATGTGCTTGGTTTATACTTATTAAGGATGTCTTTTTTGTGAACTGGTTGCCGTTAGGAATGTCAACAAAATGTTATATTTATTCATCAAACAGCCCATATGTGCTTCCATACGAGAATCGATAGGCCCGTTGCCGAAATAGAGAACCATTACAACGTTTCCCGCACCGAAAAGGGAATGGAGCTGGAGGAGGAACTTCTTTACCACCATTCGGATGGGTTCAAACATCAGGATTTTTGGGTAATCCCGCAGGAAAGCCCGAAACACATCACCCCGATGATGTGGGGAATGCTGCCGCCTTGGTCCAAGAACGAAGACCCTATGGAGGACCTTAAGGAAATCAAGGGCCAGGGCCTCAATGCCCAGAGCGAAAAACTCTTTACCTCAAAGATGTACAAACCGAGCTCTTTGAAGCGTAGGTGTGTCATCCCTTTGACCGGCTTTTATGAACCGTATACGTGCCAGAAACCAAAGGACTATAAAGTGCCGTTCCTATTCGGCGCAAGGGAGGCCACGTTTTTGAGCCTTGCCGGAATCTATACGGTTACATCGAACAAATATGTATCGTTCTCCCTATTGACCAGGGAAGCCGAGCCGGGCTCCATGTATGCGCAGATCCACAACAAAAAAAACTGGCAGGGGCAGCACCGTCAGATCGTTCCCCTGGCCGATGATCAGATAGAGGCTTGGCTCTCGGAAAAATTGACCGAAACGGACATCGACAGGATCATCCATGACAATCTTCCGGAAGATGGCCTTACGGCCCATCCGGTCAGCAAGGATATTTTCTCCAGAACGGTCAGCGCCGATTATCCCGGAATCGAAAAATTGGTAGACAATCCCAACCTAAACCTGGACTATTCGCAATGGGCATAAAGGAATTTTTGGGCCTGCACGAAGAGGACCAGTGGGACGAGTTTTGGGACAAATGTGTGTTTTTGGCCCACTTTCCAGACCTTGAAAAAAAACACCATTTGTACCGGCTATTCGATTTTTACGTAGAGCTTACTTCAGACCATTCTGGAATGTTCCCCGTACTGAACGCTTTTGAATCGGGACCAAGGCTCGATAAGTACCGGAACGTGAACCTTGACAAGATCTTGGGCGACCTCCGTATCAATTTTCCCGAGTAGGGAAACCGAACAGTTCCCTTACTTCCACCCCCAGGGCCTTGGAAAGTTCAAGCACGGTGCCCAGGGTTATGTTGATCTGCCCCTTTTCTATTTTGGAAATATCACTGTAATCCACATCACAAAGTTGTGCCATAGTACGGTAACTCAACCCTTTTTCCTTGCGGAGCTGCTTCACCCTCATTCCAAACCTTTTTATAAAATCCGATTGGTCCATCCCCGCAAGTTGCGGAGAACGTCAAAAAATAGTGTGGGCGAAAAAACCCACATTTTTTGTTTAAAATACCAAGGGACTTTTATATTTTAGAGCCGTAACCCCTATGAACATGGACCTATACGATTTTTTTATGCTCAACGAGAGCGAACAGACGGAAACTTTGGTACAGTCCGGCCAGCTTGTGGCCATGAAGTACAACGCCATCACCTATTTAAGTTTGTTCAGTGTAAGCACTTTTTACGTGGAATTCGAGTGGGAAAAGTTCACCAACAGGATGGTCGGCAAACAGATATTCAAGTCGGGTGCCGAACTGGACAAATACCTTCCGGATATCGACCTTGTCATTTGACGTTTTCCCTACGCTGTACCACTCCTTCAATAATTTCCAAATACATGGCCTGCTTGCTCACATCGTCGTCCAGTTTGTTGTTTTGGGCGTGCCATCCAAAGGCATAGCTCGATGCAAATTCCGCAACATCGCCAACCCCCAAGCGGTCGTATTCCGAAAGGACGTGTTCCCAGTCCAGTCTATATGGTTTGGCATCGACCATGCCCTGTAATATCAAGTTCACTTTTTGCAAAGCCCTATCCATTAATGTTCCCGTGGCCCGTATGAACCCAAACCTTGTCCTGTCAATTCTCATAAGAGGATACTTTTAAGATTGTCCATTTTCTGTTATTACTTTTGCTTCGGGGGAAACTTTGTTGTTATAATAGAAGTTGATGGCCAAGAGTATACTCAGGCCGATCGTGATATATAGTTTTATGTTGGGATCATTGAATTCGGTCTCCCTCCAGGACATGGCAATGACGACCACTTGGTACAGGCTCAAAGCTGCCGGCACCAAAATAAAGGGGCGGTACTTTTTCCCGCGTGAATCAAAAAACCATCCTATCCATCCCAGATGTGCGAAAAGATAGAGGCAGAACAGGTAGACCAAGATCCTATAGTTCGCGAGCCCCCTTACATACCCCTCATTGTCGGTCAACATTTCCTCAATCCCCAATTTTGGGACCCATACATACGTTTCCCCGCTCCTGTTGGTTATGAGATCATGATAAAACGGTAGCGTGGCCATCAAAAAAAGTAGCACCCAGGAAACCACCTTACGGAGACTATAACCTCTTTTTTTGATGGTCATATATCCAAGGACGATCGAGAGGATCCCCAAAAAGACCAATTTGGAAACCGGTTCGTTCAACAAAGACCTCCTTAACCCGAAAAGGATAAGGAATATGTGGTAAAGACCGGAGGCCGTGGCCAATAAAAGGGCGCTTCCGTAAAATCTTTGCCTTGCACTTTGGAACCACCCCGCCCAACCTATGGTGGCAAAAAGGAAGATGAAAAACGTATAAAGGAACACCCGATAGGTGGAGAAACCCAAAACGTTCCCGTTCACATCGGTCAATAGATCCTCTATTCCAAGTACCGGGACCCAAGGTTTAAGGCCGCCGTCATCGGTCAAAAAATCATGTAGATATGGAAGCGTTGACAACAGGATAATGGCCAACGCTCCCCAAAAGGTATCAGGTATCCTGATTTTTGATTTCCTTGCCGTCGATTGCCTGTTGTTCCGTTGCATTCTTGAATAGGGCTTCATCCTCCGCAATATCGTTTTTGGTGCAGGAGGTGGACAAGCTAACGGTTGACAATAAGACTACAACAAGAAGAATTTTTTGAATTTTCATAACTGAAAAATTTTAGGGTTAAACTCCCTAAATTTAATCAGCCGCCTTGCTTATTTGACCATATTTCCGCTAAACTTCTCCAATAAGTATTAACAAATTTTAACGTATATTCCTACGTTGTTATTGCTTTAAATCTCGCATAAATGTACAACAAAGGACACTCTTTGAGTGTCCTTTGTCCCCACTTTTTAGTGAAACACCCTGTTTTGGCGGGATTTGGCAGGTAATCACAAGGATTCATACCCGACCACGAAAATGTTTGTCGGATCATCGATCTCGATATAGTTTGCGGCGTCCTGTCCCGTGTTCAAAATGGTCTCAAAGTTTTTCATCTTTTTTGTCTTTTGGGTTAGGAGCCTTTTTTTGGCGTGTCAGCAGGGAATTGGCAATGAGCCAGTGAAATTGTACTTTTCCCGCAACGCCCTATATTTGGCGATCGGCCCCAACTACAAAAAGATGCTTTGGTACATGGAAAATGGACTACAAAAAGGACTACCGCAGCATTGCGTTCAGGGTCATCTTCACAGTGGACGGGAACCATCCCGATAACCTGGCATTCGCGGCGCAGCCCTTCGAAATGTTATTGGGCGACAAAATCAGCAACGACCCCAAGAACTTCCTTGTTTACGGCAGGGTCGGCAAGGGGGTAAGACTGGAGGTGGGCTTCAGGGGGTTCACCTTTGAAATGGACCAAGAGCTGCACGATAGGTTGGGCAGGTTGTACACCATGATCCAGAACGAATACAGGAAGATCATCATCAAAAGGCTTTAGGGGGCATCCGGGCGGGCCATTGCTCCAATCATTTTAAGCCGTTCAGGGGCATTAAGGGGGCTGTGGGAGCTTCATAGGTCGCTTCCTCGTCCCAATGTCCCAAATAACCCCTTTAAAATGGATTTCCGCGACTGTCCCTGATGCATCCCGCTCTGAAGAATGGTCAAACAAGCAAACACTTTCCGGAACATATCATTTTTCCGCAGGCAAAGGTACGACCGCGGGGCGGCACACAATTTCGCAAACTCATTGCTTTGGCACCCCTTGTGCGGCCGTGTAGGGGCCAACGAGAAAAATGATCGTTAACCTTTAATCCAATTATCATGAAAGATTACAGAATGAGTACCTTCAGGGACTTTGTGGGAGAACTCACGGCCATCTACCGCAGGACCGAACTCCCAAGCGTCAACATCACCCGGAGCCAGGACGCCGCAGACTTCATACGGCCCATGTTCGATGAGATCATGGACGACCACGAACAGACCAAGGTAATACACCTGTCCCGCTCCAACGGGGTGGTCAACGTACACCATTGTTCCCAAGGGGACGTGGCCGGCACCGTGGTCCCCGTGAAGCTCATACTCCGACACGCCCTGATGATACAGGTATCCGGGATCATCATGGTCCACAACCACCCATCGGGGAGACTGAAACCATCGGAGGCGGACAGGAAGATAACCGAGAAATTGAAAGCCGCCTGTGCCCTGGTGGACATCCAGTTCCTTGACAGCATCATCATCACCCGTGAGGGTTATTACTCGATGGCGGACCAGGGGGACTTTTGACCCCTTGGATATTTGTACGCAAAAGCGTACATTTGTAATATCTTCAAAACTCCTTGTTATGGATTACGGACAGAACCATTTGCGCGACTGGTTGAAGGAAAGGCCCTGCCTTTCCATAGGTTGCATCGAGCGTACCTGCAACATGACAAAGGACACCTTGCGGCATTTTATCAATGAGCGCAGGGGTTTGCCCGAAAAATTCATTGCACCTCTTATCAAAGAATTGTCCAGATACGGGTATGTCCCGATGGATGAAGAATAGGCGCGAGCCCATCCCCTCCCCCGCCCCACCAGTTGAGGGCCACCACATTTTTCCACAGGCAAAGTTACGACCGCGGGACCACACACAATTTCGCCCGCTCATTGCTTTGTCGCCCCTTTTGCGGCCGTGTAAGGGCCATGAGAAAAATGTTCAACCCTTAAACAGTACATCATGGCCAAAATCCATCTACCCCAGGAACTCAAGAAGTTCGGGGACATTTTCGACACGCTTTCAAGGTCGCACGGGACCTATTACATCTTCCAAGATTTTTTGGACTTTTCCATCAATGCCTGGTCGCTCAACCATCAGGCGGACATGGATACCATCAGAAAGAAGTACGACCGCAGGGAACTCGACCTTTTCAACGAGCTCATCTTTGAGGCCATCAGGATCCTGGACAAGATGATAGTAACCGATACTGATGTTTACGATGTGTACGGAACGTTCTATGAGGCCAACAGCCTTACCAACAAACATTTTGCTCAGTTCTTTACCCCGATGACGATATGCCAGTTCATGGCACAGATTCTAAGCCCCACTGGACCCGAAAACTTCAACGACCCGTGCAGTGGTTCCGGTAGGCTTTCCCTTGCGGCCAACAGCGTTAACCCCGGCATGTTCCACACCCTTATCGACATTGATTATACCTGTGCACGGATGAGCGCACTGAACCTGATGTACCACGGCATCCACGGCATCGTGATCTCCGATAATGCCCTTTGGGCCGGCAAGGACTTCCGAGGGGCCTTTATCGTGAACCGTTGGCTGAAATACAGCGGGGTCCCTCAAATAGAGTTTGTGGCCGACATCAACCGGGCGTATGGGTATGCACGTAAGAAATTGGGGATGCCCGAACCATCACCGCAAAAGGGAAAAGTTCCCGAAAACAGGAACACCAGTGCCCAGGAGGTTGCGGATGTGATAGTGGATTCCAAGACCAACCAAATCAGGTTGTTCTGAAACGATTGGCCAAGGGCATCTATGAACTGTACCAATAAGGAAGTCGTGCCGTCCTTCCCCTTGCACTACCGGTGCCGCTTTGACACGGCTTTTGCGGGCAGGGCAAAACCCGCGCCAAAGGCGTTCCTTGCCGATCGCGGCAAGGACTTCGGGGGGACGGCACTCCACATTTCTCTGTAGCCTTTCCCTTTCCTCGGCGGAGCCTCCATCCATCGACGGCAAATATAGTCCGTGCCCGATGAGCTGGCCGGCAATGCTTTTCCGGAAAATAGGGTTTCCCTGGCGGGACCCTCCCGATTTTCCGGCATGGTCGCAAGCTCCCAAAAGCCTTTTGGCCGCTCGGCACGTCCAGAGGGTATGGCATCGACGGGGGCGATGACTCCACCT
>Ga0160419_100220_pt1 | contig 40865 bp, 38 predicted proteins | sample CelAP2metagpilot_2_FD_108196 | JGI IMG/M metagenome (GOLD analysis project Ga0160419, IMG submission 108196) | Phycosphere-associated microbial communities from Cellana algal ponds in Kailua-Kona, Hawaii, USA - Cellana AP2-4-25 metagenome pilot ...
CGCTTTACGCCCAGTAATTCCGAACAACGCTAACCCCCTCCGTATTACCGCGGCTGCTGGCACGGAGTTAGCCGGGGTTTCTTTACCAGGTACTGTCATTATCATCCCTGGCGAAAGAGCTTTACGACCCTAGGGCCTTCATCACTCACGCGGCATGGCTAGATCAGGCTTTCGCCCATTGTCTAAGATTCCCCACTGCTGCCTCCCGTAGGAGTCTGGGCCGTGTCTCAGTCCCAGTGTTGCTGATCATCCTCTAAAACCAGCTATAGATCGTAGACTTGGTAGGCCATTACCCCACCAACTATCTAATCTAACGCGGGCTAATCCTTCTCCGATAAATCTTTCCCCCGAAGGGCGTATACGGTATTACTCATCGTTTCCAATGGCTATTCCGTAGAGAAGGGCATATTCCCACGCGTTACTAACCCGTCCGCCGCTCACCCGAAGGTGCGCTCGACTTGCATGTGTTAGGCCTGCCGCCAGCGTTCGTTCTGAGCCAGGATCAAACTCTCAAGTTGAAAAGCTGTTACCAGCTTATCCTTGACGTCGAACCTCTGCACATCGTTCAACATGCCTTACTGAAACATGCTGAACATCTTTTCTGTTTGTTGTGCTTTCAGTTACCAAAGTAACCAGAAGCCGTCCAAACAGTGAAGCTGACACTCCATCATCGGCCGAAGCCTAAGAGCGCGATATACAGACGTTGATCCATCGAATGAACCAAACCGCCCACATATCTCTTCAGATACTATCAATTTCAAAGAGCGTAGAGACAAAAGAGACTGGATGCGCCCTGAACTTTGGCGCGCCCCGCCCTAATACCTCTGGTACTTTATCGTTCCGCCTTCTGACCGTCTGTCTGCGTTTCCGCTTCCGTGTGGCCTGTCTGGCGCCCCGTTGGTGCATCTCTGCGCCGCCGGTGAGGGGGGTTCTACGGTTAGTACGGGGTACCCGCAACCCCTTTTTTCAAGAAATATGCATTTTTTGTAACGCAGATGGAAATACGCCTATTTTCAATAGCTTAATCGAGAGCTTTTTTGCAGATCAACCGGATTTGGGTGTATTTGGTTGGTGAACGCACGCTCTGTGTGGTCCGCCGTTCTCTATATATAGCGTTATCCACAAGCTTACCCCCAAACGGCGGCAAGACTCACCCTGTTTGCGCGAACATTTTTGGCCCGATTCATGCGATTCATCGCCGACTCGCCGCGAGTCACCTGCCAGATTCCCCGTTTCACCGACGCGCCTCCCCCGATTCCGCCTTTATCCTGCCCCACAGAGGTGATTCACTTTCCACAGACCGCTGCTTTTCTCATCAGGATGCCTCAAACCGATGCGCCGATTCCTCATACGCCTGCTGATTGTCCTGCTGATCGCGGTCATTATCACGCTGTTCGCCTTCCGCCTGAGCGCTGTCTGGCGCGAAACAGGAACCAAGCTGCTTCCGCCATCCGAAGGCACGATGATCAGCACGCCATTGGGCGCACTCTATACAATCACCCGCGGTCCGGCTGATGGCACACCCCTCCTCCTTGCGCATGGAACAGCGGCGTGGTCCGGCTTCTGGGTGCCACAGGTTGCTGCACTGGCAGAGGACGGCTTTCGGGCCACGGCATTTGACCTTCCCCCCTTCGGTTATTCCGACCGGGCCGCAGATGGGGACTATACCCGTGCCCGGCAGGCTGACCGCATTCTGGCCCTGATCCGCACCTTTCCAGACCGCCCCATTATGATCGCCCATTCCTTCGGTGCCGCTGCTGCGACCGAAGCGGTACTTCGGGAACCTGATGCTTTCGCGGGTCTCATCATCATTGACGGTGCACTGGCGATGGCGAAAACCCCGACCCAAGCCAAACTGCCACTGCCCCTGCGCCCCCGGCTCTTGCGGGAAACCGCGCTCTCTCTGACGGCCACCAATCCGATGGCCACCGGGACACTGCTGCGGGGGCTTCTCTATAACAAGGACGCCGCAACCGATGAGATCATCCGCACGCTACAAGCCCCACAACGCCGCGCAGGCACAACGGCAGCCTATGCGGACTGGCTCCCTGCCCTTTTGGCCCCGCGTGCAGACGCCCTCAGCCGAACAGCGGCAAACTACGCTGACCTGCCGCTGCCCGTCCGGATCATCTGGGGGGATCAGGATACCGTCACACCACCGGCGCAGGCCGAAGCCCTTGCCAAAGCCATCGGTCAGCAACCTGTCATATATATAGAGAACGTCGGACACATCCCGCACATCGAAGCGCCTGACGTCTTTATGACCACCCTACGCGCTGTACTGAAAGAGATGCGTCAGGCGCGCTGAGCCACTTTGCGCGCAGGCAGGCGCAGGGCCAGCAGGAACAGGATTGCCCCCATGTAAAGGATCGGCTCCATCTGGAAGCCTTTCACCAGCCACAGGAAATGCACCCCACCCGCCAGCACCGCGATATACGTGAGCTTGTGCAGCTTGCGCCACGCCACTGCACCCATCTTGCGCAGGGACAGGTTGTTGGACGTGGCGGCCAGCGGAAGCAGCATCAGGAAACCAGCCATGCCAACGGTGATGTAGGGACGTTTCCAGATGTCCGCCCACATCTGCCCCCACAGCAGGCTCATATCCAGCACAACCCAGACCAGCAGGTGCAGCGCCACATAGGTAAAGGCCAGCACACCAATCATCCGGCGGAACTTGATCAGGTTCAGCCCCAGATACCGCCGCAGTGACGTGATGGTCAGACCCGCAATGAGCAATCGCAGCGCAATCAGGCCAAGCTCATGCTCCAGCTCCTTGATCGGCTCGCGGCCCAAAGCGCCCGTTTGCGCCAGATACAGCAACCACGGCACCGGCAGCAGTCCCAGTATATAGAGCGGCCACGTCGGCACCTTGCGTGCAACACCATTGATCCGATCGACAACGCTCACGTCATGCCTCGTTTTCTTTGAAAGAAAACGGACGGAAACTTTCAAAGTTTCCGCCGCTTTTGGACCCAGTATCGTACATCAAAAGAACTTGGACAGATCCATACCCGCGTAGAGATCGCCAACCTCATCCGCATATCCATTCAGCATCAGCGTCGGAACACGCTTGGAAAACAGCCCGCCGCCCACGACGCGCTCAGACGCCTGCGACCAGCGCGGGTGATCCACCTCCGGGTTCACATTACTATAGAACCCGTATTCACGCGCATTGGCCTGGTTCCAGCTGGTGGGCGGCTCCTTGTCCGTGAGGGTGATCCGCACCACGGACTTGATCGACTTGAACCCATACTTCCATGGCACCACCAGCCGCAGCGGCGCGCCGTTCTGGTTCGGGATGTCCTTGCCGTAGATCCCCGTCGCCATCATCGTCAGCGGGTGCATCGCTTCATCCAGCCGCAGCCCTTCGACATAGGGCCAGTCCAACACGGGATACCGCACACCGGGCATCTCATCCGGTCGCAGTGCCGTCTCAAACGCCACATACTTGGCGTCCGACTGCACGCCCGCCATCGCCAGCAGATCCGCCAGCTCAAACCCGTTCCACGGGATCACCATCGACCATGCCTCGACACAGCGGAAGCGGTAGATGCGCTCCTCAATGGTCATCGCCTTCATGATATCCTCAAAGGCGTAGTCACCGGGTTTATCGACCAACCCATCAATCTTCACGCTCCAGGGCGTGGTGGTGAGCATATGCGCGTTCTTGACCGGATCCCCCTTGCCGGTGCCAAACTCGTAATAGTTGTTGTATTGGGTGATGTCCTCATAGCTGGACGGCTCCAATCCTTCGGCGGCTTCCAACGCACCACCGATGCTGCCCAGACCCAGCGCGGCGGCACCACCCGCCATCAACTGACGCCGGTTGAGAAAGACTTTCTCCGGGGTGACATCATTTTCGCTCAGCGTGTTTTTCCAGCGTCTGGCCATCAGGTCTCTCCATACTCTTTGCTGACACACAGCTAAGACGGCAACCGCCAAGGTCCAAACGCTTTCCCCCTTCATTTCAGCCGCCACACTGAAATGTCAGATATCGCAAGGTCGGTGAAACACGCCAAACGCCCATTTTCATTCACGAAAACACACAGATCCTCACGCAGCCGTGACTGGAAACGGAACAGAGCGCCGGCTTAGGCCGCGGGTTTTTCAGGTCAACGCGAAGCATCCGCGCATGGGCGGAAAACCCCGGCTGAACCAAATGCGATCTGAGGCGTACTTTATCCAATGTCACTGACGACATTGTCTTAACTCAATCAGGAGAAACCCATGTTTCGCAAGACTTCAATCGCTCTGACAACTGCCGCCGCCCTGTTCGGGACCACCGCTTTCGCAGGCGCAACCAAAGACATCGTGGACACCGCATCCGAAGCAGGCAGCTTTGGCACCCTGCTGGCTGCCGCTGAAGCCGCAGGTCTGGTCGATACACTGAAAGGCGAAGGTCCCTTCACCGTCTTCGCGCCCACAGACGAAGCCTTTGCCGCCCTGCCAGAAGGCACGGTTGAAGAACTCTTGAAGCCAGAGAACAAGGATCAGCTGGCAGCCATCCTGACCTATCACGTCGTCCCCGGCAAAGTGATGTCCACCGACCTCACAGACGACATGGAAGCCGCAACCGTGCAGGGCGACACCGTGATGATCGACCTTGATGACGGCGTCAAAGTGGACGCGGCCAACGTCACAACGGCGGACATCGAGACATCCAACGGCGTCATCCACGTCATTGACGCGGTGATCATGCCAAACAGCTAAGACCGCCTGCTTTTTGAAGCCTACCGCCCGCCGGGTTATTCCGGCGGGTTTTCTGCACCCGAAGCCGCGCCCCGCGTCAGGGCAAAGTAGATACTGTCAAACCAGTCGTCCCCGATCTGGATCGTCCGCTCGGCCCGCCCGGTCTCAACAAACCCCAGCTTTGTCAGCAGCCCGATGGAAGCCACGTTCCGGGGGTCCACGTCTGCGATGATGCTGTCAAACCCCAGAACGTCAAACCCGTGCCGGATCAGCGCGCCGAGAATTTCAGCCCCAAATCCCTGACGCCAATACGCCGCATGCAGGATGAACCCGATCTCGTTGCCTTCCCAGAACCCGGCGGTTCCGACGGCACGGCCCTCATGGTCTATGACAAAGTAACGGTCCTGATCCGCGATCTGCCGGATTCCGGCGACAAGCGCCTCAGTCTCCTGAACCATGACATGCGGCGCGCTGCTCCAGTACCGCATCGTTTCCACGCAACCGAACACCTCGAACAGCGGCCCCACATCTTCGGCCTGCGCGCCCCGCAATACCAGTCGCTCTGTCTTGATCACCACATGGCCTTTCCCGTCACCGCACGGCACAATCGCCCCAACAAAGGAGACATCATCATGCGTGCGATTTTCCCGCAAGGGTCCGAAGCCAGCGCAACCGCGCTCAAACTCTCGCCCGGTGTCCTGTCAAACGGCCACATCTTTGTCACCGGCATGACCGGCAGCCTCGCGGATGGCACCATGCCCGATGATCCGGCCACGCAGTTCCGCAGCGCCTTCGACAAGATCCGCGCGGTTCTACAGGCAGCAGACACCGACACCCACGCCATTGTCGAAATGACCAGCTATCATGTCGGCATAGAGGACCACTTCGACCTCTTCAACGAGGTGCGCTGCGTCTATGTCTCTGACCCGTTCCCGGCATGGACCGCCGTTGAGGTCGCAGCCCTGCGCCGCCCCGGCGCCTTGGCTGAGGTGCGCGTGGTCGCGGCTGTTCAGGCCTGACGGACCAAAAAGCTCCCGCAACCCAGACCATCCCGATCCCCCCTCGCAGGAGAAAGACATGAGCGGCGAAACGAACCTCGACACCTTGATGAAATCCCTGACCGCTGTTCTGGTCGACGGCGTCTATGTCTTTGCCACAATACCCGCAGGCCAGATCCCGCAAGGCCTGACACCTCGGATGGTCTTTGAAGAAGCCGAAGGCACAACGCTGATCCTCCTCAGGTCAGAGGCGGAACAAGCCGGGCTGGCGTATGAATTCCCCTGCCGCATGATCACGCTGAACATCCATTCCTCCCTTGAGGCCGTGGGGTTCATCGCGCGCATTGCCACGGAACTGGCCCGCCACGGGATGGGCGTGAACCCTGTTTCCGGGTTCTTTCATGACCACCTGTTTGTGCCCGATGGGCGCGCGCAGGATGCGCTGGGGATATTGGACGCGCTCGCCGCCGCGCCGCGCTAGCGGTCTACAATGCAATCGGGCGGCCAAAGCCGCCCGATACGTCTGATGTCACTCTTTAATGAACGGTCGCATCATCCGGCTTGGGCCGGTTGGTCCCGGCGATGCGCTCGCCGATGATCAACCCATCCGCCCCCGCATCCACCGTGACACTGCTGCCGTCCTTGACGTCCCCGGCCAACAACATCTCTGCCAGCGGATCCTGCAAGGCCCGCTGAATAACCCGCTTCAAGGGCCGCGCGCCGAACACCGGGTCGTACCCTTCGTCGGCCAGCCAGACCTTCGCCGCATCTGACATATCAAGCGTGATCTTCCGCCCCGCCAGCCGCTTCAAAAGCCGCGCAAGCTGGATCTCCACGATCCCGGCCATGTCGTCCCGCGCCAGACGGTCAAAGATGATCGTCTCATCCAGACGGTTCAGGAACTCCGGCCGGAAATGCGCCCGCACCGCGTCCATCACATCCCGCCGCGCACCTGCCATATCGCCGCCATCGGGCAGTTGGCTCAGCGCCTGCGCACCCAGATTGCTGGTCAGGATGATCAGCGTCTGCTTGAAATCGACCGTGCGGCCCTGGCCATCGGTCAGCACACCATCGTCCAGCACCTGCAACAGCACGTTGAACACATCCGGGTGCGCTTTCTCGACTTCGTCAAACAGCACCACCTGATACGGACGCCTGCGCACCGCTTCGGTCAGCACACCCCCCTCGTCATAGCCAACATAACCGGGAGGGGCGCCAATCAGACGCGCGACGGAATGCTTCTCCATGAACTCAGACATGTCGATCCGCACCATGGCGTTGTCATCATCAAACAGGAACTCCGCCACCGCTTTGGTCAACTCGGTCTTGCCAACGCCGGTTGGCCCCAGAAACAGGAACGACCCCAGTGGCCGGTTCTCATCATTCAGACCGGCACGCGCACGGCGCACCGCATTGGCCACGGCGGTCACAGCAGCTTCCTGCCCGATCACACGCGCATGCAACTGATCTTCCATGCGCAGCAGCTTGTCGCGCTCCCCTTCCAGCATCTTGCCAGCCGGAATGCCCGTCCACCGCTCGACCACGGAGGCAATCTGGTCCGGGCGCACGGCCTCTTCGACCATCATCCCGTCTTCATGGCTTTCCGCAGCTTCAAGCGATTTCTCCAGTTCCGGGATCACGCCGTAAGACAGCTCCCCGGCCTTGGCCAGATTGCCTTCCCGCTTGGCGATCTCCAGATCAGCGCGCGCCCGGTCCAGCTTTTCCTTGATGTCCCGCGCCCCGGCCAGCTTGTCGCGTTCGGCCTGCCAGGTCGCCGTCATCTCGGCGGAGCGTTCCTGAAGATCTGCCAGATCCTTCTGCAACGTCTCCAGCCGATCCTTGGAGGCTGCATCATCTTCCAGCGTCAGCGCCTGTTCCTCGATCTGCAATTGCAGGATCTGCCGGTCCAGCGCGTCCAGCTCTTCTGGCTTGCTGTCCACTTCCATCCGCAACCGGCTGGCGGCTTCATCCACAAGGTCGATGGCCTTGTCGGGCAGAAACCGGTCTGTGATGTAACGGTGCGACAGCGTCGCCGCCGCCACCAGCGCGGAATCAGAGACACGCACACCATGGTGCAACTCATACTTCTCCTTGATGCCGCGCAGGATGCTGACGGTATCTTCCACCGTTGGCTCCTGCACCAACACAGGCTGGAACCGCCGCGCAAGCGCCGCGTCTTTTTCCACGTACTTGCGGTATTCATCCAAAGTGGTGGCCCCAACGCAGTGCAACTCACCCCGTGCAAGCGCCGGTTTCAGCAGGTTGGACGCATCCATCGCCCCATCCGCCTTGCCCGCACCCACCAGCGTGTGCATCTCGTCAATAAACAGAATGATCTCGCCTGCGGCCTCGGTCACTTCGGTCAGGACCGCTTTGAGCCGTTCCTCAAACTCACCACGATACTTCGCGCCCGCAATCAACGCGCCCATGTCCAGCGACAACAGGCGTTTGTTGCGCAAACTCTCCGGCACGTCGCCATCAATGATCCGCAGGGCAAGACCCTCGGCAATCGCCGTCTTACCCACGCCCGGTTCACCAATCAGCACCGGGTTGTTCTTTGTCCGGCGGCTGAGGACCTGCATCGTCCGGCGGATTTCCTCATCCCGGCCAATGATCGGGTCAATCCGCCCCTCTTCAGCGCGCGCTGTCAGGTCCGTGCTGTATTTCTTCAGCGCCTCGTATCCGTCTTCCGCACTCGCGGTGTCAGCAGTCCGGCCCTTGCGCACATCATTGATGGCGGCATTCAGCCCCTGCGCTGTCACATTCCCCGCTTCAAGCGCGGTCTTCGCACCCGACTTGACCATGCACAACGCCATCAACACGCGCTCCACAGGGACAAAACTGTCACCTGCTTTCTTGGCAATGGCTTCCGCCTCACCCAGCACCTTGACGGTTGTGCTGTCCAGATACACCTGCGCGTCGCCGCTGACCTTGGGCTGCTTGCCCATCGCCAGATCAAGCGCATCGACCACCTTGGCCGTATCCCCGCCAGAAGCGTTGATCAGATTTGCCGCAAGGCCCTGATCATCGTCCAGCAATGCTTTCAAGATATGTTCGGGAACCATCCGCTGATGGTCTTCCCGTGTCGCGATGGTCTGGGCTGCCTGCACAAAGCCACGCGCGCGTTCCGTGAACTTGCTCAAGTCCATGGGTCTCTCCTTTTCTGTTAAGCGCTCTGGTCTGACCCCGCCCGCCCGGCGGCACAGGATCTGTTGAGCCTCACCGTCAATTTGGGAAACCACCCCATGCTGTTCAAGGGCCTGCACCAGATGAATTTCAAGCCGTTTACAACATCTTGTGACTGATGCTCACTTTCACACCAGAATTGCGACACCCCTTTGCAAACGCGCAGAAGAAACCCCACCTCTGAGAAAATGCAGAAAACTTATACAGAGTTAACCCCAACAACATCAGGCAGAAAGCAGCCTTATCCACAAACCCTGCGAAAAAATTGAAACCCCTTCGTAACATCAGGCGTTTCTAGTCCAAACAATATGAAGCCAATGCGCAAGACCAGAGGTAGAAACCGATGCAGACCTATCAGACACAAATCACGGATGTGATCTACAACGCCAGCACCCAGTGCTTTGAAGCCTTGGTAACACTGCATGACGCCGGCAAAGCACGCAAATATGCCTGTGCCATCAGCGCCCCGATCACCATGTCGTTTGAGGATGCCGCCAAGGGCCTGACCCAACAGGCAGAACGGCGCCACGCAACCCGGCTGGGCCTCAGCTCTCACTTCACCGCATCGCGCGCGCGGCCCCGTGCCGGACGTATGGGTTTCGACCCGGTCCATTGGCTTGAAAGCCTGATCAACAAAGAAGACCGCAGCGCGGCCTGACCCAAACAGACGACCCCATGCTTGCGGATCCCCCCGCTGCGCGACTTCTGTCCCCGTGCAGCCTTCCGCAGGTGACAGAGACGCGATGCCTGCCTGCACTGTCTCTGTACACTGCCGGATATCGCACCCCAGCGATATCCGGCCTTTTTTGCATCACGCCAGCGCTGCCACCTGCGTTCACGCAAGCGTGCACAACTTGTGAACCCCACGCAGGTGACAGGGCTCACGACCGCCCCCATATCAAGGTCATGGAAAGGGGCATCCCCCGGAACCGGACCTGTGCATGCACAAGACCCCCACCGGTTTCATATGCCCCCCGACAGGGCCTGATATCAGTGGCTCTGCCCAGCCCGGCCTGCACCCCCCCTCGCAGTGCCGGGCTTTTTCGTCTGTGGACTTGCCCCGGCCACCCGCGTAAAGACAGGCCGTTTGCCATTTTTGCAGGAGCCCCCCATGACAGATGACCGGTTGATCGTTGCACTCGATGTCCCCAACGCCGTTGCAGGCCTTAACCTGGCGGAGCGGATCGGCGCAGACGTCGGATTCTACAAAATCGGGCTGGGCATGCTGACAGGCGGCGGACTGGCCCTGGCCAATGAACTCAAGCAAGAGCACGGCAAACGCATCTTTCTGGACATGAAGCTCTTTGACATCGGTGCCACGGTTGAAGCCGCGGTGCGCGGGTTGGCGCAATTCGATCTGGATTTCCTGACCGTGCATGGCGATCCGCATGTGGTCCGGGCCGCCAAGGAAGGGGCCGCAGGCAGTGACATGAAAATCCTCGCCGTTACCATCCTGACCTCCCTCGACCGGGCGGATCTGGACGCCGCGCTGATCCAACCCGGCGATGTGCAGGACCTTGTCATCACCCGTGCAGGCCGCGCTTTTGAGGCAGGCGCCGATGGCGTCATCGCGTCCCCTCAAGAGGCCGCGGCGATCCGCGCCTTGCCCGAAGCCGCAGGCCGCCTGGTCGTGACCCCCGGTGTGCGCCCCGCAGGCGCCGCCCTTGGCGACCAAAAACGGGTCGCGACACCCGCGCAGGCCATCAAGGACGGCGCAGACCATATCGTCGTCGGCCGCCCGATTTGGCAGGCCCCCGATCCCGCAGAGGCGGCGCAAAGTGTTTTACTAGAACTTTCAAGGGCGTAGCGCTCAGACGACAGAACACTGTGCCAAATAGACAACAAAACCGATTTTGACCCCATGGTCAGGAATCCCTTACTAGGTGGATTTGGGGCGCCATGCTAACTTTACGTAAGGTGATACTCCCCGACGAACTGGTTCTTCCTGATGTTCGTCAACTCCCCCCGCTACACGCAGCGGGGGGCTTTCTGTATGCAGCCCCTTTTCCCTTGTATTCCCGCGGTCAGCCGCTGCGCTCCAGATAGTCGCGAAGCCTGTCCTGAAAGGCCGGAACGGCCTTGGCGTGGCTCAGAAACGCGGATGGCTGCATCAGGGACCACCGTTGTCCCTCATCCCCGAAAACCACGCGATCTGCGGCACTTGCAGGCAGGTGTGCCACGAAAAACCACTTGGTCAACGGCCCCTCCGCATAGGATTGTGACCACGCAACAGCACTCTGCGGAACATGCAATCCCAGCTCCTCGAAACACTCCCGCTGACCACACGCAAAGGGTGTCTCACTCCCCTCCCTTCCACCACCGGGTAGGTCCCAGTAGCCGGCAAAGGGAAGGCCCGCGATCTCATCCCTGAGAATCACTGCCAAGGCGTCCCTCAGAAAAAGCGCAATCTTGCTGCCGTCAAATGCCACGTTGCCGCCCATGTTCATTCCCTCACCGCTCCGCTAATCTATAGCTGCCTTTTCCTAATCAGGTCTCTACCGATGGCCGCCCTGTGCCGTGATTGCCTGTCAGATATTCCTCAGCAACGCCGCTGCCCTGCTTGCGGCTCTCCTCGCGTGCTGTCACACCCCGAACTGCACAGCCTGTCCATCGCGCATATGGATTGCGACGCCTTCTACGCCTCTGTTGAAAAACGCGACAACCCGGAACTTGAAGGCAAACCCGTCATCATCGGCGGCGGCCGCCGCGGCGTGGTCTCCACCGCCTGCTACGTCGCGCGCATTCGCGGCGTGCGCTCTGCCATGCCGATGTTTCAGGCGCTCAAACTCTGCCCCGAAGCCGTGATCATCAAACCACGGATGGAGGCGTATATCGAAGCCTCCCGCGCCATTCGCAAGATGATGGAGGACCTCACCCCCGCAATTGAACCCTTGTCCCTTGATGAGGCTTTCCTCGACATGACCGGCACCGTCCGCCTCCATGGCGCACCGCCTGCGGTCATGCTGGCCAAACTTGTCCGGCGGATGAAAGATGAACTGGGTCTCACGGGCTCCATCGGCCTCAGCCACAACAAGTTCCTCGCCAAGGTGGCCTCTGACCTCGATAAACCGCATGGGTTCTCCATCATCGGCGAAGCGGAAACCGCCGATTTCCTGCGCGACAAACCCATCAAACTGATCTGGGGCGTCGGCGCAGTCACGCAAGCGGCGTTGGACAAAGCAGGCATCCGCACCTTCAGTGACCTCCTGCGCTGGGAACAACAGGACCTCATCGCCCGCTTTGGCGGCATGGGCGACCGGTTGTGGCACCTCGCGCGCGGCCAGGACCGCCGCCGGGTGTCCGCCCATGAACCGGTCAAATCCATCTCCAAGGAAACCACCTTTGGTGAAGATACCGCAGATCCGGACATCCTTGACGGCCACATCTGGCGGCTTTCCGAACAGGTCGCTGACCGCGCCAAGGCCAAGGGGATGGCCGGCCGCGTGGTGACGCTCAAGCTCAAGCGGAGCGATTTCAAAACCCTCACCCGCCGGGTGTCCTTGCACGACCCCACCCAACTGGCCGACCGCATCTACCGCACCGCGCGGGGCCTGTTTGACCAGATTGACGATCCCGGCCCCTTCCGCCTGATCGGCTGCGGCATCTCCCACATCAGCACGCCGGAAGGGGCAGACAGCGAAGGCGATCTCCTCGATCCGGGCGCCGAAAAGCGCAGCAAGGCGGAACGCGCAACTGACGCCATCCGCGACCGATATGGCAGCAAAGCCATCGTGAAAGGCCGCGCCCTGCGTTAGGTCGTGTTGACACTCATCACATCCCCTCAGCCCGTGCACAACGCCTCAAGCTGATCCATCGCACAGGCCGCCTGCCGCGCAACCGTCTGAGCCGACGGTTCCGGCATCGTGCCAATCACCCGCCGCACCTGCATGTCCCCCACCAGCAGATGCATGAACAATGTCCCGATCTCTCCGGCCTTGGGCGGCTGCAACTGCCCCTGCCGGATCGCCGCGCCGAACAGCTGCTGCAACAGCGGAAACACCTGCTCCCGCCCGCCTGCGGCCAGCGCCTGCCCCAATTGCCCGGTCGGGTCTGACGCCGCCGCGCGGTTCAGCGCAATCGCCTTTTCCCCCAGCAACATCTCCAGCAGAACAGGCGCGCTCTGGCGCAGACCTTCAACCGGGTCTGTCCCCTCTGCCAAAACCGCCTCCATCCGCGCACGCACGTCGATCGTGTTGGCCTCCACCATGCTCAGGAACAGGCCCTTCTTGTCCCCGTACCACCGGTAAAGCGTTTCATTCGAAGCCTTCGCCGCCTTGGCCACCGCCAGCATCGACGTCCCTTCGAACCCCTGCTCTGCAATCAAACCGTAAGCCACCGCCTCGATCTCCCGCATTCGGGCCGCGCGTTTGTCCGCTTTCATCACCTGCACCCCAATCGCTTGACAAGCAATCGTACACAATTGTACGGATATGTAAAGACGTACACACTTGTACACTTATGTAAAGGAATCGCCATGAAACTCACCACAACCGTCCTCCCCCTGCTCTCTCTGCTTGAGGCAGGCGCCCTCTTTGGTTTCTTCTATGCCTGGGTTTGCTCAACGATGTGGGGATTGGATGCCGCCGACCCTCGGGTCGCGATCGAAGCGATGCAGGCCATGAACGCCTCTGTCCGCAACGCCGTCTTCGCCCCGGTTTTCTTTGGCACACCCGTCGTCACCGGCATCACGGCCTTCATGCTCTACCGCGCGGATCAAGGCCCCGCCGCGCTGTGGTTTGCACTGGCAACAGCCGTCATCGCCCTGCTTGCGGTACTTCTGACAATGGGGATCAACGTCCCCATGAACGAAGCCCTCGCCCAAGTTGCTGTCCCGACTGACATTGAAGCCGCACGCGCGATCTGGCTGGCGTACTCCCCCGATTGGCAATTCTGGAATCAGCTCCGCACGGCCACCTCCGGCCTTGGCCTGCTGATGGTCGGCATCGGGATCATGCAGGTGAAGTAGGCTATTCCGCCGCCAGCGGCACCCGGCCCTGGCCGATCTCGGCCAGTTCCGCCACCACGGCTTTCAGCGCCGCGCGCACCGTCTCGAACTGCGCATTGGGTTTGACCGTCCGCTCATCCATATAAAGCGCGCGGTCAATCTCGACCTGAACCGCATGCTGACCCTGCGACGGCCGCCCATAGGTCTGCGTGACATAGGCCCCGGCAAAAGGCGTGTTGCGCGTCACAGCGAACCCTTGCCCAACAAATGCCGCCTCAACCCGGTCCATCACATCCCCGCTGGCGGCGGCCCCGAACCGGTCACCCAGCACCACATCAGGGCGCGTCATGCCAGAGCGCACCACCCCGTCAATCGCCTCATGCGGCATCGAATGACAATCAATCAGCACCGCCTGCCCATGCCGGTCGAACGCCCGGTCCAGCAACGCCTGTAACGTTGCGTGATAGGGCACCCAATAGGCCTCGATCCGCTGCTGCGCCTCTTCCATGGTGATTTTCCCACGGTAGATCGCACGGCCATTCGCCACGACCCGCGGAATCACCCCAAGCCCGGACGCCACACGCGGATTATGCGTCTGCCGCGCCGCTCCTTCGATCAATGCAGGGTCCAGCTCTCCACGGGCGCGATTGAGATCGACATAGGCGCGCGGCGCCAGCGCCTTGAGCAGCGGCGCACCATATTCAGGCGCAGATTCAAAGAGTTGATCAACAAACGCATCCTCAGACGACCGAATGGCATGGCGGTTCAACACCGACGTGCCGATGAACGCCGCCCCATAATCCCGCCCCGAATGCGGGGACGCGAAGACCACACAGGATAAAGCCCCCGAAGGAGCGAGGATTTCATACGCTCGGTTTGACATGTCCTGCCTTTCTCGCACCTACATAACGCATATTTCGCTTTTGCCAAAAGCCCTTGATCCTGTGCGCGACTCCTTTTATAGCACCCGGACCGGCGCGGCATTTCGCGCCCCATTTTGTTTGGGGCAGGGATTTTGTGCAGGTACGTGGGTGATTAGCTCAGCGGTAGAGCACTTCGTTGACATCGAAGGGGTCACTGGTTCGATCCCAGTATCGCCCACCACGCAATTCACTGGCCCTGAACCTTCAGGGTCGCCCGTAACCCGGCACAGGCCTTTCTTTTATTAGGAAAGTCAGGGCCATAGATGGAAGGATGAGGACATGAAAGTTCGCAATTCGCTCCGCTCGCTCAAGAACCGGCACCGTGATTGCCGCGTCGTGCGTCGCAAAGGCCGCGTTTACGTGATCAACAAGACCCAGCGCCGGTTCAAAGCCCGCCAGGGCTGAACAAGGCACGGAACGCCGCGCGTTTCGGTATGCAAAAGGCTGCTCCCACACCGGGGCGGCCTTTTTCGCGTTAGGGCAGAAAAGCAGGCGCGCAGGGGCGCTTCCGCACCTCAAATCGCACACCGCCCGTGACACCAGAGGGCGCGCCGTGGTCCACCACGACCTTTTCAGACAGCGTCACATCCGCCAACCACGCCAGCGCCTCGGCAATGCGCGGATCATCAGGCGGCCGATCCCGGAAACGCGGAACGCCCGTGCGCAACGACCGCTCCACAACAGGACCGCGCCGCACAGTGTCAGGCAATTGGACAAGCCGCACGCCCTGGCACAGGAACAAGGCCTCCGGCACCACCCTAGCCTCCTGCCCCGGTGAAATACCCCGCAGATCCACCAGATGCCCGCCCTTGGTGTTATAGTTCCGCACCCCGAACGTCAGCGGGTCCGGCATGTCAAAGAAGCTGGTTTTGCCCTCCGGCCCAAACAACGCCTCTTCCCCCTGCCAGATGTTCCCATAGGCAAAGCGCACCTCGAAGGTCCCCGGCGGCACCAGCACCCGAAAGAACCGCCCGCCCTCAATATACGCCGCCAGAACGGTCTCATCGGTCTCGAAATCGGTCAGCGTAACGTAATAATCCTGCGGCCCCAATGTCTTAACCTGCAACGGAAAGACCGCAGGCAACCCGCTGCGGTGCCACATCAGCCCATGTTTGGCAGGCGGCACATCCGCGCCCTCGGCCTGCACCTGCACAGCCCCCAGAAACAGCGCCGACAGGCACAGGCATAGCCGCACAAGATCCATTAGCACCCGCATTGAAAACGCCCTTTCCCGTGTGTTCATATTCTAACGCCACAGGATGTCTGCGCAATCCGCGCAGGCTCCCTTGTGCGGTGCTGCACACACAACTTCTTGATCGCACTGGTCCTGCCCCCTCCAAAAGGATTAGGTGAGACCAACATGAAAAAGCAAAAGAGGCATGACATGACCGAATATACCCCCCCGAAAGTCTGGACATGGGACAGCGCCTCCGGCGGCAGGTTCGCTTCCATCAACCGCCCCATCGCAGGTGCGACCCACGACCATGAATTGCCCGTGGGCAAACACCCGCTACAGCTCTATTCCCTCGCCACGCCAAACGGCGTGAAAGTCACCGTCCTGCTCGAAGAGCTGCTGGCCGCAGGCCACACAGGTGCGGAATACGACGCCTGGATCATCGACATCTCCGAAGGCGCGCAGTTCGGCTCCGGCTTTGTGGAGATCAACCCGAACTCCAAGATCCCCGCGCTGATGGACCGCTCTGGCGACACCCCCCAGCGCGTCTTCGAATCCGCCTCCATCATGATGCACCTGGCCGAGAAGTTTGACGCCTTCATCCCCAAGGCCCCCGCCGACCGTACAGAGATGTACAGCTGGCTCTTCTGGCAAATGGGCAGCGCGCCCTATCTGGGCGGCGGCTTTGGCCACTTCTACGCCTATGCGCCCGAGAAATGGGAATACCCCATCAACCGCTTCGCAATGGAAGCCAAACGCCAGCTTGACGTCATGGACCGCCACCTGGCCGACAATGAATGGTTCGCGGGCGAATACTCCATCGCCGACATGGCGATCTGGGCATGGTATGGGCAGCTGGTGCTGGGCCGTTTGTACTCGGCGGCCGAATTCCTCGACGTGGCCAGCTACAAGAACGTGCTGCGCTGGGCCGAAACCATCGACGCCCGTCCCGCCGTCACCCGTGGCCGCATGGTCAACCGCGCCTTCGGCGATGACCTGTCCATGCAACTGCACGAACGCCACGACGCGTCGGATTTCGAGACAAAGACGCAGGACAAGATCGCGAAGGAGTAACCGTAGGGTGCGCATTCACTGTGCACCACACGTCCTAACCACATGCAGCAGACCAAACCTGCGCGCATGAAACACCGTACCAAGCCGGTCTTCTTATCTGACCAAACGAAGATCGGCTTGGTGCCCATACCTCCAGAATACGGCGGTTCGAACGAACATCAGCTTCAGGATTTAGGGGCGTCCAGCAGGCGCGCTTTCAGCACGTTGATCACCTGCTGCGCAATCGCGATTTCGTCGGGCAAGATGTCCTTTGACAGCTCGTTCACCCAAGGGATTTGCAACGCCATCGCCGCTTCGTACAGGTCTTTTCCCCTGGGTGTCAGAGTGACCAGATGTGCGCGTTTGTGTTGGGGGTTCGGCAGAAACTCAACAATTCCTTCGTGTGCCAGCTCATTTATGATGCGTTGCACGCCTTGTCGGTGAACCCCCATGTTTCGCGCATGCCACGCAACAGGTTCCGGCTTTTCCGCCTGAGCGATCGCGCCAAGTATCTGCCAGCGCGCGCTTGTCAGTCCCAGCTCGGCGACAAGCCGGTCACCCGTGAGCTGCAACCGGCCATTCAGCCGGAACACATCCAAAATCAGCGTCGTTAAGGCTTCCCCGGCTTCGGTCCATTGTTCTTCTACCATGTCGATTGCCTATTGTGTTGACAACATATTGTCAAATCAACTAGAGATCAAAATTGACAACATGTCACCAATTTTACCCGATGTGGAGCAATACTTATGATCACATTCAAACCCCTCGATCCCGCCTGCCCGATAGATCAGCAACTTGGCGTCGACGCTGGCCCGGTGGTTCTGGTCAACCTGTTCACAGTCGATGCCGAAGATCAGGAGGCATTGGTTGCGGCGTGGAAAGTTGACGCGCTCTGGATGAAAAGACAGCCCGGTTACATCAGCACGCAGCTACACAAGGCTGTTGGCGAGAGTTGCATGTACCTCAACTACGCTATCTGGGACTCGGTCGCTGACTTCCGTGCGGCCTTCGCAAATCCGGAGTTCCAGAACGCGCTCAGCCACTATCCATCCAGTGCCGTCACCGCACCCCATCTCTTCGAGAAGATTGCCGTCGCGAACTGCTGCACGGCATGACCAAACCCGCGAGAAAGAAATGAAAAAGCGCATTCACGCAATTGCAGGTGGCATCGGCTTCCTGATGATTCTGACCTTCTGGGCCTCCACGGCGATCAGCGAGCTGTTTGGCAGCCATGAAACGATTGCGGCGGTCAAAGGCTGGATCCTCTCCGGTATGTTTGTCCTTATCCCGGCAATGGCCATCGTTGGCGGATCGGGTATGGCCATGGGCCGCAGACGCAAGGATCCCCCTGCAAGAGCCAAGAAAAAACGCATGCCCATCATCGCGATGAACGGTCTCCTGATCCTTTTGCCAGCCGCTTGGTTTTTGGCAGGCAAGGCAGCCGCAGCAGAATTCGACAGCACATTTTACATCATTCAAACTATTGAACTGATTGCCGGTGCGGCAAATCTCACCATGATGGGACTGAACATACGCGATGGTTTGAGAATGACCGGAAGGATCGGACGCTCAAAGTGAGGTTGTAGTCTGGCAACTGTATCTTCAAGTTGTCGGCACGGCCAAATTCTGGCGGAGCAGCAGCGAAGATCGGAAAAAACCCGCGCAGCCGACTGCCTCACACCATGCCGCTCCCTACCGCCGCCGCCCCACCTGCCTGCAAATCAGAATAACCGGCAGCAACCCCATCGCCACAATCACCAGCGACGGCACCGCCGCGCCTTCCAGCCGCTCATCACTCGCCAGCCGGTAGGCCTGCACCGCCAGCGTATCCATATTGAACGGCCGCATGATCAGCGTTGCAGGCAGTTCCTTCATCACATCCACAAAAACGATCAACAACGCCGTCATCAGCGATGGCGCGAGGATCGGTAAATGCACGCGCCTCAGCGTGCCCAACGGCCCCTGCCCCAAGGACCGCGAGGCGGCATCCATATTGGCATGCACCATCGCCTGCCCGCCCTCATAGGCGCCAAGTGCCGCCGCCAGAAACCGCACCATGTAAGCCCCCACCAGCAGCCAGATCGACCCGGTGATCAGCAATCCCGTGCGGATGCCGAAGCTCTCCCGCATCCAGGCATCCAGCGCATTGTCAAATGCCGCGAAGGGCACCATCAGCCCCACGGCGATCACCCCGCCGGGCACCGCATATCCCAGCCGCGCGATATAGCCGGACACCTGCGCAGGCCGCCCCGGCTGCAACCGCTGGTAAAACCCCACCACAATCGCCGCCAATACCGTGACCACCGCCGCCACCCCGGCCAGCGTCACAGAATTGCGGATGAACCCCAAATAGCGCGGGCTGAGCAGGTTCTGCTCTGACCCCAGCCCCATGCTGAACAGCACAATCACCGGCACAACCGCGCCCAACAGCACCGGCAAACCACACAGCACAACCGCACCCCATGCCTGCACGCCCCTCAGATCAACAGGCGGCATCGCCACCGCGCGTTTGCCATTGTCATGGTACTTCGCACCGCCCCGCTGATACCGCTCCAGCATCGCCAGCAGCAGCGCAAAACTCAGCAAACACAAAGCAAGCTGCGCCGCCCCCGCCCGGTCCGCCAACGAAAACCAGCTGGTGTAGATCCCCGTCGCAAAGGTCTGCACGCCGAAATAAGCCACCGTGCCGAAATCCGCGATGGTCTCCATCACCGCAAGCAACACCCCTCCCGCAATCGCGGGCCGCGCCAGCGGCAGGCTCACCTTGAAGAACGCCGCCCAGGCGCTGGACCCCAAAGCGCGTGCGGCCAGAAAGGTCGTGCCGCTCTGTTGCAGGAACGCCGCCCGCGCCAGCAGATAGACATACGGATACAGCACCAGCACCAGCATCGCCGCCGCCCCGCCCAGCGATCGAATGTCGGGAAACCAATAATCCCGCGGCCCCCAGCCAAACACGGCGCGTAGACTGGTTTGCACGATGCCGGGATGATCCAGAACATGGGTATAGGCATAGGCCAGCACATAGGCCGGAAAGGCCAGCGGCAGCACCAATGCAATCTCAAAGAACCGCACACCGGGAAAGCGCGTCATCGTCACCAGCCATGCCGCACCCACACCCACTGCAAAGGTGCCCGTTGCCACCAGAACCACCAACGCCAGCGTGGTCAGGGTATAACGGCCCAGCACCGTCTCCACCAAATGCTGCAAGGTATCAGTGCCGCCAGTGAGTGCCGCCAGCAGCACCGCAAGCATCGGCAGTGCACAGAGCGCCGCAATCAGGATCGCCACCACGCCAAACCGCCGCCCGTCCCTTGACCGGGACCGGCGCGCGCGTCGGACATCCATGGTTTCCATGCTCATACGTCTATTTCGACGATTTCACTCAGGATTGCCAGAGCCGTTGCACCGGCGTGCGCACCCAGGGTCAATCGTACGTGCGCTGATCCTCGATCACCAAACCATCCTTGGGCAGGCTGCCAGGGGCATGCACTTCCACTGCGCCCTTCATCTTGAGCAGGCTCACAACCGACGCTGCATAGCGTTCCGCATCGCCTCCCGCGCTTTCGATCTGAACGGTCATCTGGTCCTGCTCACCCGCGCGGCTGGCAATCACCCGCGCCTTGGAAACCTCATCATGCTGCGCCACCAGCGCTGCCACCTGTTCGGGCCGCACGAACATGCCCTTGATCTTGGTGGTTTGATCCGCCCGGCCCATCCAGCCTTTGATGCGCTTGTTTGTCCGTCCACACGGGCTCTGCCCGTCCATGAACGCGCTCAGGTCTCCGGTGGCAAACCGCACCAGCGGATAATCCAGGTTCAGCGCCGTCACCACCACTTCGCCCACTTCACCGGGGGCCACAGGATCACCCGTACCGGGGGTGACGATCTCAACAATCACCCCTTCATCCAGGATCATCCCCTCCATCGCGGGGCTCTCATAGGCGATGTTGCCCAGATCGGCGGTGGCATAACACTGCAAACAGGCAATCCCGCGGTCGATGTACCACGCCCGCAGCGACGGGAACAAAGCCCCCCCGCCCACAGCCGCACGTGTGATGCCCAAAGACACCCCCATCTCATCGGCCTTCTCCAGAATGACCTTCAGGTAATCCGGCGTACCCGCATAGGCCGTCGTGCCCACGTCGCGTGCGGCCTGCACCTGCAACTCCGTCTGGCCTGTGCCCGCAGGCAGGACCCGCGCCCCCACAGCAAGCGCACCGCTTTCAAACATGTGCCCCGCCGGCGTCAGATGATAGCCAAAGCAGTTCTGCACCACATCGCTTGCACCAATCCCCGCCGCATGCAGGAACCGCCCCATGCGAAACCAATCGCCGTCGATCCGTCCGGGTTCATAAATCGGGCCGGGCGACTGGAACACATGGGTCACGGCCCCCACCTCGATCCCCCCGAAAGGCGGTCTGGCCTTCTGCCACTCGCTCAGCTCGGATTTGCGCAGCACCGGCAATTTGACCAGATCAGCGGCAGTCTGCACCTCCGCCGCCGCCGCGCGCCAGGCGTCGGGGGCTACGGTGATGCCAGCCAGCCGCGCCCGCAACAATTCCGCCTGCGCGGCTTCGCGCGCATCGGCAGAACGGGTCTCAAGATCATCAAAACTCTGGGTCATTGGCTTGGCTCTCACCTTAGGGTGCGATGGGTGACATCACCCATCCTACGGGACGCTGTTTGACGGGTGCTTGCACCCACCACCATCCTCACGACAACCAACGCTTCCGCCGCCGATACGACCGCACATCCCGGAACGACTTGCGCCCCTCATCCGACATGCCCAGATAGAATTCCTTCACATCCTGGTTTTCCCGCAAATCCTTTGCAGGCCCGTCCATCACAACGCGGCCCGATTCCAGAATGTAGCCATAATGCGCGAACCGCAGCGCCACGTTGGTGTTCTGCTCCGCCAGCAAAAAGGTCACGCCCTCCTGCTCATTGATCGACTTCACGATGTCAAAGATCTGCTCCACCAACTGCGGTGCCAGCCCCATCGAAGGCTCATCCAACAAGATCGTCTCGGGTTTGGACATCAACGCCCGGCCCACCGCACACATCTGCTGCTCCCCGCCCGAGGTATAGCCCGCCTGCGATTTCCGCCGTTCCTTGAGGCGCGGAAAGTAGTTGTAGACCAACTCCAGATCCGCTGCGATCGCCGCATTTCCATCGGTGCGCGTATAGGCACCGGTCATCAAATTCTCTTCAATGGTCAGGTGCTCAAAACAATGCCGGCCTTCCATGACCTGCACGACGCCCTGTTTCACCGTCTCCGCCGGGTCCGCGTGCTGAATATCCTGCCCGCGATACTTGATCGACCCCTTGGTGACCTCCCCCCGCTCTGACGCCAGCAGGCCTGAGATCGCCTTGAGCGTCGTGGTCTTGCCCGCGCCATTGCCGCCCAGCAAAGCGGTAATCCCGCCTTTGGGCACATTCAGGCTGACACCCTTCAACACAAGGATGACGTGGTTGTAGATCACCTCAATGTTGTTGACCTCCAGCACGTTATCAACCTGTGCGTCGGCCTGTTTTGCATCATCCAGCATGGGGTGCGCCCTTGTGTAAAACCTCAAAAAACCCCCGGCCGCGGACAGCACCGCAGCCGGGGAAAGCTGCAAGCCTTAGCCGCAGTTGCCTTCGATGTTGTTTTCCGCCGCATAGGCTGCGGAATCCTCAGCGATCAGTGGCCCGATCACATCCATGTCCGTGGGCGCAAAGTCCGCAATTTTGACGAACTGCCCCGCAGAAGCATCCCACTGCGTTACGGCAACCATGCCTTCACCACCGTGGTTCGCGCAGGAGACGTCAAACGCCGGACCAAAGCTTGGCAGACCCAACTCGGCCATGCGCGCTTCGGTCACGCTGAGCGCTTCCATGCCATCGCGCATCATGCCGCTGGTGATGTCTGCAACGCCGTGGATTTCCTGCGCCTTCTCGACAGCCAGCTGTGCCAGCATCGCAGCATAGATGCCCCGGTTGTAGGGCACGGTACCGATCTGATCGCCCGCACCGGCCGCTTTGCCCGCATCCACGACATACTTCTGAATGTCGTCAAACAGCGGGAAGTCGTTGCCGACAGCCGTCAGCGCCAGCGCCTTGTAGCCATTCGCCGCATCCCCGGCAGAGGTCACGTCGATCTCCGCACCGGACCACCAGATGCCAATGAAGTTCTCCATCGGGAAGCGGATGTTCGCGGCTTCCTGAATAGCGACCTGGTTCATCACACCCCAGCCATACATGATCACATTGTCAGGACGTTCCCGACGGATCTGCAACCACTGGGACTTCTGTTCCTGACCGGGGTGATCGACCGCCAGTGTCACCAGTTCAAAGCCGTGCTTCTTGCTCAGCTCTTCCAGCGTCCGGATCGGTTCCTTGCCATAGGCAGAGTTGTGATAGACCAGCGCGATCTTCTTGCCGTTGATGTCGCCGCCATTCGTCTCAAGAATGTGGTTGATCGCGGCAGATGCACCGTTCCAGTAGTTCGCCGGGTAGTTGAACACATGGCTGAACACATCGCCGTTCGCCGCAGATGTCCGACCATAGCCCATGGAGTGGATCGGAATGTCATCCGCTGTTGCCTTGGGGATCAACTGATAGGTGATACCGGTGGACAGCGGCTGATACACCAACGCGCCTTCGCCTTTGGTGGCCTCATAGCATTCCACACCCTTTTCGGTGTTGTAAGCAGTCTCACATTCGAGAACGCGGGTCATCACACCGCCGATGCCGCCGTCACGCTCGTTCAGCAGTGTAAAGTAATCCGCATAGCCATCCGCAAACGGGATCCCACCCGCCGCGTAAGGACCGGTCCGGTAGCTCAGTGACGGGAACACAAGGTCCGCCATCACGGGGCTTGCTGCCATCAGGCCTGCAACGGCCATTGTACCTAGTTTATATTTCATCGGTGTTTCCTCCCTTGGATTTTATCCGATTTTCTGCCGGGCTTTCCCCGGTCGTCCGTAGGGTGGGTGCAACCCACCTTTCTTCCATGGCCCCCCATCAATGCGGGAACGGCCACAATCTCAACTTCTCCTTGGCCACGCGCCACAGCTGCGCCAACCCATGCGGTTCCAGTATCAGGAACATCACGATCAAACCGCCGACGATGACCAGCTGGAAATGCGCCACAATATCCGTGGGCCACCCCAGCATATCCACGCCGACGATCTTCAATACCACCGGCAGCAACACCAGAAATGCAGCGCCGGCAAATGAGCCAAAGATGCTCCCCAGCCCTCCGATGATGATCATGAACAGAACAAGGAACGATTTCTGAATGCCAAAGGCCTCGCCCACTTCCACAGCCCCCAGATAGACGGAGAAAAACAACGCCCCCGAAATGCCAATGAAGAACGAAGACACCGCAAAAGCCGTCAGCTTGGCGCGGAGCGGGTTCACCCCGATAATCTCCGCTGCAATATCCATATCACGGATCGCCATCCACTTCCGCCCCGACGCCCCCCGCGTCATGTTGCGTGCAATCACCGCACAGACGATGGTGAAGAACAGACAGAACAGATAGGTGGCCCAGGGCTCCGTCTGCGGACCCGTAATCAGGATCCCCGCCAGATCCCTTTCCGGCGCGTTGATCTGCCCGGAAGCCGAATAGTTGTAAAACCACGACACCCGGTTGAAGAGCCAGACCAGGAAAAACTGCGCCGCCAGCGTCGCCACGGCAAGGTAGAACCCCTTGATCCGCAGGCTGGGCAGGCCAAACAGAACCCCCACAAGCGCCGTCATCACCCCGCCCATGATCACGGAGAAAAAGATGTTGAACTGCGGCAACCGGAAGAGCAGTTCCCCGCCCCACCAGATGTCCACCCCGGTCATGAATTTGTAACAGGCATAGGCCCCCACGGCCATGAACCCGCCCGTGCCCAGCGACACCTGCCCGCAATATCCCACCAGAATATTCAAACCGATGGCGGCAATCGCGTAGATCAGGAAGGGCAACAGGAACGAATTCGCCCAATAGTCATTGATGATGAACGGGATCACGAAGATCGCGATGAACAGCACCACGTAATACCGATACCGGTCGAACTTGATCGGAAAGGTCTGGTTGTCTTGGGCGTATGTCGTACTGAAATCGCCTGCTTCACGGTAGAACATTTAGACCTCCAATGTGGTGGGTTTTACCCACCCTACGGATTGCATTGTAGGGTGGGTGGAACCCACGCGCCGGACCACGCTAAACACGCTCAATGATCTTCTCCCCAAACAACCCCTGCGGGCGGAACACCAGGAACACCAGCGCCAGCATGTAGGCAAACCAATTCTCCGTCGCGCCCCCCAGGAACGGCGCCCCAACCGGAAATTCAAACGTCTTCCCGCCCCCGCCAATGAACACCCCGCCAATGATCGCACCGGGGATCGAGGTGAACCCGCCCAGCATCAGCACCGGCAAGGCCTTCAAGGCAATCAGCGACAGCGAGAACTGAACGCCAGACTTCGCCCCCCACATGATCCCCGCGACCAACGCCACGAAGCCCGCAAGCGACCACACCAGCACCCAGATAAAGTTCAGCGACACCCCGACGCTCAACGCCGCCTGATGGTCATCCGCCACCGCCCGCATCGCGCGCCCCTGCTTGGTGTACTGCGCAAAGATCACCAGCCCCGCCACCAGCACCGCCGCAACAATCGACGCCACGATATCGAGGTTATCAATAAAGAACCCATAGCCCAGCGCCTCATAGGTCGTGCCCTCAAGCCAGACGTTCATCCCCTGCGGCAGGCAATTCCCTTCGGAAGCGCAGACATTCAGCGCCTTCAGCTCCGACCCCCACATCAGATCCGCAACACCTTCCAGGAAATAGGCCAGACCAATGGTCGCCATGAACAGAATGATCGGCTCCTGCCCTACCAGATGTTTGAACACGAACTGCTGCACCATCCATGCCAGCGCAATCATCACAATGACCGTCAGCAGGATCGCGGCAAAGCTGTGCACATGCCAGCCGAACTTGTGCACATCCGTCCCGAAAATCGCGTTGATCAGATGCGCAAAGGGCACCTGCCCGTTCTGAATGCCCACCAGCGTCATCGCCGCAAACAGCGCCATCACCCCCTGCGCATAATTGAAGATGCCCGACGCCTTGTAGATCAGCACAAAGCCCAGCGCGACCAGCGCATAAAGCACTCCCGCCATCAGCCCGTTGAGAAATACCTCAATGGTAAAAGCCAACTGCTCATTCATCAGATCTTCTCCAAATCATAACGCAACGCGCGTTGCCGGTGTACAGGTTGTGTACAGCCTGTGCACATGTGGTGTCCGGGTTGTGCGCCCCAAAAATCAGTCATGCGCCACCCCCAGATAGGCATCAATCACCTCCTGATTGTTGCGCACCTCATCAGGCGTCCCGTCCCCGATCTTCTTGCCGTAATCCATCACAACCACCCGGTCAGACAGATCCATCACCACCCCCATGTCATGCTCAATGAGCGCAATCGTGGTGCCAAATTCGTCATTCACATCAAGGATAAAGCGGCTCATGTCCTCTTTTTCCTCGACGTTCATCCCTGCCATCGGCTCATCCAGAAGCAGGATCGTCGGCTCCGCCGCCAGCGCCCGGGCCAACTCCACACGTTTTTTCAACCCATAGGGCAACCGCGCGACAGGCGTCTTGCGAATGGCCTGAATTTCCAGAAAATCAATAATCTTTTCAGCAACTTCCCGGTTGGCAATCTCTTCGGCTTCGGCTTTGCCCTTCCACAGTGACTGGGCAAACAGACCTGTCTCCATATGCGTCAGCCGCCCGGTCATGACGTTGTCCAGCACCGTCATCCCTTCAAAAAGCGCGATGTTCTGAAACGTCCGTGCAATCCCCTGACGGGCCACCTGAAACGGCTTCATCGCAGGCCTGCGGCTGCCCTTGTACCAGACCTCCCCCTCCTGCGGGACATAGAACCCCGAAATCACGTTCAGCATCGAGGATTTGCCCGCCCCGTTCGGCCCGATAATCGCCCGAATTTCCCCCTCACGGATGTCAAAGGAGATGTCCTTGATCGCCTCAACCCCCCCGAATCTCAGGGTAATATTCTTCATCTCCATGACCACAGGCCCAATCGTGCGCCCGTCTGCTGTCTGGTAACTGTCGGTTTGGTCTAGCATCCGGCCGCCCCTTCCAAATGGTTCAAAATACCACACCCCACTGCCCCGGCAGTCGCTGCCTGCAGCGATGAGAGGAGGAGGGCCGATCTGCTGCATACACAACGCTGCGGTTCAACCACCGCACGGGAGGGCGGGCGGGATGGTTTCGCATTGTCCGCATTGCGGCAATCGCTCCGGGGGAGCGATTGAATGCGGAACGCACGCGCATGCCGCAGGGCCTCACAGACCCCCATCACTGCGCGGCCATCTTCGCAGCCACCACAGAAACCGCCGCTTCGCATATCGTCAGCGTTGCGGAAATCGATCCCTTGCGCCCATCCTCATAGGTCACCTCGGTGGTGGTCGAGATCTCATCCGACCCATCGTACAGCGCGTTAATGATATCTGAATACTTATCCTCGATGATCCGCCGTCTCACTTTCCGGGTCCGGGTCAACTCGCCATCATCCGCATCCAACTCCTTGTGCAACACAACAAACCGATGAACCTGACAGCCTGACAACATCTCATCCTGCGCGACGGAGGCATTCACTTCTTCCACATGGGCCTTGATCGTCGCCAAGACCTCGCTGTGCTGCGCCAGTTCCTGATAGGACGCATAGCCAATGTTGTTGCGCTCCGCCCAGTTGCCGACCGCCGTTAAGTCAATGTTAATAAACGCCGTGCATTCATCCCGGCCCGATCCAAAGACCACCGCTTCCAGAATGTTGGGGAAGAACTTCAGCTTGTTCTCCACATACTTCGGCGCGAACAGCGATCCATTCGCCATCTGGCCCACGTCCTTGGCCCGGTCAATGATCCGCAGATGCCCGGTGTCTTCCTCGATAAACCCGGCATCCCCCGTGGCGACCCAGCCTTCGGCATCCTTGGTATCGGCCGTGCTCTCGGGGTTCTTGTAGTATTCCACAAACACGCCCGGAGAACGGTAGAACACCTCACCATTGTCAGCGATCTTCAACTCCACACCGGGGCAGGTCACGCCCACCGTGTCTGACCGCACCTCACCATCCGGCTGCGCGGTGATAAACACCGTGGCTTCCGTCTGGCCATAAAGCTGCTTCAGGTTGATCCCCAAAGACCGATAGAAATCAAAGATTTCCGGCCCGATCGCTTCCCCTGCGGTATAGCCCACCCGCACCCGGCTGAAGCCCAGCGTGTTTTTCAGCGGCCCGTAGACAAAGAACTCACCCAGGTTGTATTTGAACCGGTCCATCTGGCTGACATTCCGCCCATCCAGAATATCCGGCCCCACCTTGCGCGCATGGGCCATGAAGTGGTCAAACAGCCACTTCTTGAACCTTCCGGCGTCTTCCATCCGGATCATCACATTGGTCAGCTGTGTCTCGAACACCCGTGGCGGCGCAAAGTAATACGTGGGTCCGATCTCGCGCAGGTCCACGTGCATCGTGTCCGCACTTTCGGGGCAATTGGTGCAGAACCCCGTCCACATCGCCTGCCCCACGGAGAAGATGAAATCCCCGACCCAGGCCATTGGCAGATACGCCAGAATATCATCTGTCTGCCGCAGCCCGTCAAAGGCTGACGAAGATTTCGCCGTCTCGATGATATTGCGGTTGGACAGCACCACACCCTTGGGTTTGCCCGTGGTGCCGGAGGTATAGAGCATCACACCCGTGCTGTCGTAATCCAGCTTGGCCTGCCGCGCTTCGAGCTCCTTGATGAACTCATCCCGCGCCGCGCGGCCCTGATCCTGCACGTGGGAATACTGGTGCAACGTGGTGTGATCGTACTTTCGCAGACCCCTTGGGTCCAGATAGATCAGGTGCTCGAACTGGTGCAGATCCTCCTGAACCTCGATCACCTTGTCGACCTGCTCCTGATCGCCAACGATGACAAACCGCGCCCCGCAGTGATCCAGCACATAGGCCATCTCTTCGGCATTCGCGTCCTGATAGAGCGGCACCGGCACCGCGCCGACCATCTCTGCGGCCACCATCGCCCAGTACAGATACGGTCGGTTGCGCCCGATGATGGCGATGAAATCGCCCTCGTTCACACCAAGGTTCAGCAACCCCAGCGCCAGCGCCTCCACCTCGTCGCGGGTCTGCGACCAGGTCCAGCTTTGCCAGATCCCGAATTCCTTTTCACGGTACGCAGGTGCGTCCGCAAATTGCTCTGCATTACGGTGCAAGAGCGCCGGAACGGATGCGGGTCCGTCGGCGCGCGTCAGCGGCTTGGCCAAATCATGTCCTCCCTTGCCCGCCCTCCCGGCGGGTCAGATCGCTTGCTGCGATTCTGATCCTATTAGGAACTTAGACATAGGGTGAAGGTCAACTTTTTCCTGATGTTTTCGCAATTCTAACGAATTGTAACAGCGCTCAATTTCCCCGGTTGGCCCTTGGCCCACCCGCCTTCCCTCTGCTAGCCAAGGGGCGGAGGTTGAGGCATGCACATCACAGAAGCCCAGACCAAGGCAATGACCACGGCAGGTCTGAACCTGATCGCACAGGCGCTGACGATCTATGACAGCGACCTGCGGCTCGTCGTGTGCAATGCCCCGTTCCAGCAAATGTTCTCCCTGCCCGACGCGCTGGTCACCCCCGGCGCCACTTTCGAGGACACCATTCGGCACCTGGCGGAAACCGGCGAATATGGCGAGGTCGGCAATGTCGACAGCTTCATTCAGGAGCGGGAGGCCCAGGCCCGCACTTTCACAGCGCATTACATGGAACGCACCCGCGCCAACGGCCGCACCATCAGCGTCGAAGGTTCCCCGCTGCCGCAGGGCGGCTGGGTCACCGTCTATACCGACATCACGGCGGTCAAACAGCATGAAGCGCTGCTGCGCGCCCGCTCGGATGCACTCAATGATCAGGTGCTCGCCCATACAGAGCAATTGGCACAGACCAACCGCGAACGCGCCGCGATGATCACCACGCTTGAGGAAACCAAACGTCAGTTGACCGAATCCGAAGCGCGCATGCGCCTCACGACCGAAATGATGCCGGCCCATATCGCCCACGTCGATGCGACAGGTCATTACACCTACTCCAACCGCCGCCTGTCCGGCGTCATCCCCGGACGGCCCAGCAACATCGTCGCCATGCACATCTCCGACGCGCTGGGTGACACCGCCTTTGCGCGCATCTCGCCCGCGCTGACCCAGGCCTACGCGGGCGAAGCCTCTGTTTTCGAATTCACCGATGACGCCAGCGCCCGCCGCATCCGCGTGGCCTTCACCCCCGATACACGCGGCGGGGTCTACATCCTGTCAATGGACGTGACCGAGGAAACCCAGACCCGCGTTGCCCTGCAACAGACCCGCAAACGCGAGTTGGCCACGCAGATGATCTCCGGCCTCGCCCATGATTTCTCAAACCTTCTGACGATCATCCTCGGCCTGCAATCGCGCCTGGGCCGCTTGCCAGACCTGCCCGCCGCCGCCCCTGAGCTGATCGAAAGCACCCTCGCCGCGGCCCGCCGGGGCGGCACCCTGCTCAGCGCGATTGCTGACGTGACGGGCCCCCGTGCCGTGCGCCCGGTGGCCACCCGGCTCGACACCCTGCTGGCTGAGTTCGAAACCCTCGCCGCCCCTTCCTTGCCCAAAGGCGTCCAGATGCAGACCATCAATGAAGCGGGCACCGCACAGGTGCTGATCGACAGGGGCAAGATCACCGACAGCCTGCTGAACCTGCTCCTCAACGCACGGGACGCCTGTGGCACAACAGGGCAGATCACCCTGACCCAGCGTCTTGTGCACGACACATGGGTCGAATGGGTCATGCGCGACACCGGCGCCGGCCTCTCCCCCCAGGCGCTTGAGCGCGGGTTCGATCCGTTCTTCACCACCAAAGGCAGCGAAGGCTCGGGCCTTGGCCTGTCGATGGTCTATGACATGTCCAAATCCGCCGGCGGCGATCTGCGCCTTGCCAACCATCCGCAGGGGGGCGCAGTGATCACCCTGCGCCTGCCCTACCGTCCGGCTCTGCCCGCCACCACGGGCCTTGTCCTGCTGGTCGAAGACGACGACCAGCTGCGCGAAACCCTGCGCGATCAACTGATGACGCTGGGCCATTCCGTGATCGAAGCCACCAGCGCGGATGAGGCAACCGCCCTGCTCGCCGACCTGCCCGACATCGCGCTGATCCTGTCGGACATCCAGCTTAAGGGCGAAGCCACCGGCGTCGATCTGGCAGCCCGTGTCGCAGGTCACACGCCCCTTGTTCTGATGACCGCCCTGCCCGCCGATCACCCGCTCCACATCGCGGCCAGCGGCCACGCCCCTGTCCTGCGCAAACCCTTCAGCACCGACGATCTGTCCCGGTTGCTGGCCACCCCCGACATGGCCGCCCAATGACCCGCCCGCTTGTCACAATCCTCGACGACGAACCGGAAATCCGGCGCATGTTGTCCGACGCGCTGGAGGAATCCGGCTTCGACACGCTCAGCTTCTCCCGCGCCAGCGCGTTTGAAGCCGCACTCACCACCAAAACCCCCGACGTCTGCCTCGTCGACCTCAGCCTGCCGGACACCGACGGGCTGACCCTTGTGCACCGTCTGGCACTGGAACAAGGCGCGATCGTCATCATCATCTCCGGCCGCGCCGAAGTGCAGGACCGGGTGACGGGCCTTGAACTGGGCGCGGATGACTACATCATCAAACCCTTCGACCCCGCAGAAGTCGTCGCCCGCATCCGCGCCCGCTTGCGCAGCACCAAACAACAGGTTGAGACGGGCCATACCGCCCAGTTCAACGGCTGGACCGCGCATTTCGACACTTATCTGCTGGAAGACACCGAAGGGCTTGAGACCCCCTTCTCCCACGCCGAAGGTGAAGTGCTGCGCCTGTTCCTGAACAGCCCCAAACGCCTGATCACCCGCAACCAGATGATGGAAACCCTGGGCGGCGCTGCGGCAGAGAGTTTCGACCGTGCCATGGACGTGCGCATCTCACGCCTGCGCACCAAACTGCGCGAGGACCCAAAGAATCCGCAGCTGATCAAGACGATCTACGGTGCCGGCTACATCTTCCTGGGCGATGTCAGCTGGCGCTGAGGGCCTCTACCGCGCGCGCCAACACCTCAAGCCCCGCCACCAGATCATCCTCATCCGTATCCTCTTCAAACGCATGGCTGATCCCGCCAATAGAGGGCACAAAGAGCATCGCGACCGGCATATGCCGCGCGACATTGGTGGCATCATGCAGGGCACCCGATGGCAACACCCGCCACCGCTCCGGCGCCACAGCCGCCGCCGCCGTTTCCAACGCCCCGCGCAACCGCCCATCCATCGCGACAGGCTCCAGCCCCAGCATCGGCCCGAAGGACACCTCAAGCCCCCGCTCTTGCGCCACCTCAGCGGCCAACGCCCGAATGATCTCCTCCATCCGCTTGAGCCGCTGCACATCCGCGTCCCGCCACTGCATCGAAAACGTGGCCTTCCCCGGCACAATGGAGGAGGCATTGGGCGACAGGCTCACATGCCCGATTGTCCAGACCGTGCTCGGCGTCACCACATTGCGCAACCGATCATTCAGCGCAGCATTGAAGGCAGACAGCCCCTGAAACGCATCCCGCCGCACCGCCATCGCGGTGGTCCCCGCATGGTTCTGCTGCCCCTCAAAGGTGATCTTCATGTCGCGGATACCGACAATATCACGGACCACCCCGATCTGCTCTCCGGCTGTGTCCAGCGTCGCGCCTTGCTCAATATGCAACTCGATGAACCCGGAAAACCGGGCCGGATCAACCGCCCCCGTCACCATATCCGCCATCGCAGCCCTTGCCGCACCCAGCGTGACCCCCTGCGCATCCCGCATCGCATCCGCATCAGACAACGCCAGATGCCCTGACCAGACCGCTGACCCGGTGGTCACCCCAAACCGTCCCTCTTCATCCTGAAACGAGACAACCGAAACCCCCGGTGTCGCCCGTGCCACTTCCAGCGCCGCCATCACCCCCAGCGCCCCATCCAGCCACCCGCCTTCCGGCTGGCTGTCCGTATGCGACCCCAGCAGTATCGACCGCCCCTCCGCCAGGCCAAAAAGGTTGCCCAACGCATCGACCGCCACCCGCAAACCGGCCTCTTCAAACCGCGCGGCCAGCCACCGCCGTGCCGCCACATCCGCCGCGCTATACGCAGGCCGCACCACACCCTTGCCCACGCCCGAGGCCCCAAACCCCCTCAGCTCATGCAAATCCGCCAAAAACCGTTCAGGAACAACGCCCATTCGGTCCCCCCCTCTTTTCTCCAAAAATATCCCAGAGCGCGAGACAGCGTCTCGCAATCCATTTTCTGGAGGAAAATGAATAAAATCGAACGCGGCGCAGCCGCTCAATCAGATCAACGCCCGCAACAGATCACTCCGCCGCAATCGCCTCGCCCACCGCTTCCACCTTCACCGCCGAAAACTTGAACTCCGGGATCTTGCCATAGGGGTCCACCGCCGGATTGGTCAGGATATTCGCCGCCGCTTCCACATAGGCAAAGGGCAGGAACACCATGTCCGGTGACACCGCCCGGTCCATCCGCGCCATGATCTCAATCGACCCGCGCTTCGTGCTCAACCGCACCAGCCCACCGGGTTCCACCCCCAGCTTGCGCAGCGTGGAAGGGTGCAGCGAACAATTCGCCTCCGGCTCTACTGCGTCCAGCACCGTGGCGCGGCGTGTCATCGACCCGGTGTGCCAATGCTCCAGCTGCCGACCGGTGGTCAGGATCATCGGGTATTCCGCATCCGGCACATCATCGGGCGCAATGATCGACGCAGGCGTAAACCGTGCGCGCCCGTCGGGGCGGGGGAAGCCATCGGCAAAGACAATCGCCTGACCCGGATCCTCGGGCGACAGCGATGGATAGGTCACCGCGTTCTCGCGCTCCAGCCGCTCCCATGTGATGTTATCAAGCGACTTCATGTTGAGCTTCATCTCGGCAAACACATCCGCCGGAGACTGATACGCCCAATCCAGACCCAGCCGCTTGGCCAGTTCCACTTCGATCCACCAGTCTTCCTTCGCCTCACCGGGCGGCGGTACAGCGGGCCGGCCCATCTGCACCTGACGGTTGGTATTCGTCACCGTGCCAGACTTTTCAGCAAAGGCCGAAGCAGGCAGGATCACATCCGCATAATTCGCCGTTTCGGTGATGAAGATATCCTGCACCACCAGATGATCGAGCTTCGCCAGCGCGTCGCGTGCATGTTCCACATCCGGATCCGACATCGCCGGGTTCTCCCCCAGCACATACATCGCCTTGATGTCACCCGCATGGACGGCATCCATGATCTCCGTCACGGTCAGACCTTTCTGGGAGGAGAAATCCTCCGACTGCCATACATCCGTAAAGGCCGACCGCACGCCATCATCCATCACCGACTGGTAATCCGGCAGGAACATCGGAATAAGCCCCGCATCCGACGCGCCCTGCACGTTGTTCTGCCCGCGCAGCGGATGCAGCCCCGCACCGGGGCGGCCGACCTGACCCGTCATCAGCGCCAATGAGATCAGACACCGCGAGTTATCCGTCCCGTGGATGTGCTGGCTCACGCCCATCCCCCAGAAGATCATGCCCGCCTTGGCGCCCGCAAAGGTCCGCGCCACATCGCGCAGCGTCTCCGCGTCAATCCCGCAAACCTCCGCCATCTTTTCGGGCGTGAAGTCTTTCAGGTGCTCTTTCTCGGCTTCCCAGTTCTCCGTATAGGCCTCGATATACTGCTGGTCGTAGAGGCCTTCCTCAACGATCACATGCATGATCGCGTTCAGCATCGACACATCCGTACCGGGCCGGAATTGCAGCATATGGCTTGAGAACCGCTTCAAAGCCTGCCCGCGCGGGTCCATCACAATCAGCTTGCCGCCGCGCTTGGTGAACTGCTTGAAATAGGTCGCGGCCACCGGATGGTTCTCAATCGGGTTACACCCGATCGCAATCGCCACATCCGCGTTTTCGATCTCATTGAACGTCGCGGTCACAGCGCCCGAACCGACATTCTCCATCAATGCCGCCACAGAGGACGCATGACACAGCCGCGTGCAGTGATCGACGTTGTTATGCCCAAACCCCTGCCGGATCATCTTCTGGAAGAGATACGCTTCCTCATTCGTGCACTTGGCCGACCCGAAACCCGCAACCTCACGCCCGCGCCCCTTCATGCCGTTGGCGGCAAAATCCAGCGCCTCGTCCCAGGTCGCCTCGCGGAAATGCGTCTGCCAATTGCCGGGATCGACGTTCAGCCCCTTGGCAGGCGCGTCTTCACGGCGGATCAATGGCTTGGTCAAGCGGTGGTCATGGTGGATATAATCAAAGCCAAACCGGCCCTTCACACACAACCGCCCCTCGTTCGCAGGCCCATTGATCCCCTCAACATATTTGACCTTGCCATCCTTGACCTTGAGCGAGATCTGACACCCCACCCCGCAGAACGGGCAGATGCTTTCCACCTCTTCATCAAAGTCAGCAGAATCCCCAACCTGTGCGTCATCCAGCACGGTGGCGGGCATCAACGCGCCCGTCGGGCAGGCCTGCACACATTCGCCGCAGGCCACACAGGTGCTGTCGCCCATCGGATCGGCCATATCAAAGGTCGGATAGCTGTCATGCCCGCGCCCGGACATGCCGATCACATCGTTGACCTGCACTTCACGACAGGCGCGCACACAGAGCCCGCAGGAGATACAGGCATCCAGATTGACCCGCATCGCCACATGGCTGTCGTCCAAGAGCGGAATGCGCCCCTCTTCCAGCTTCGGAAAGCGGCTGGCGTCCACACCGTTTTCGGCTGCCATGTCCCACAGATGCGCTGACTTGTCCCGCGCAACCTCCTGCTCCGGCTGATCGGCCAGCAGCAGTTCCATCACCATCTTGCGCGCCGATTCTGCCCGCGCGGTATCGGTCTTGATCACCATCCCCTCGGCCACATCGCGGATACAGGAGGCCACCAGCGTGCGTTCACCCTCAACCTCAACCATACAGGCGCGGCAGTTGCCGTCAGGGCGATAGCCAGGTGCCGGCTTGTGACACAAATGCGGGATCTTCAGACCGCGACCATGGGACACCTCCCAGATCGTCTGACCGGCTTCAACGTCGATATCCTCACCATTCAAAGTGATACGGATCATGTCTGACATCAGTCCCTCCTGCGTCCTATCCCCCCACAGATAGCGGGATTCCCTCCCGATCAGGAGGGCCAATCCCGACACCCTGCCCGAATTTTGCGCCAGCCGTGTTTCCGATAGGCGTCACCGGGTGGGTGAAACGCCCTTTTCACCCCTCCCGGCCTCCCCTATCAACGCAGCCAAAGGAGCACCCATGTCGCACATTACACTCATCCGTCACGGTCAGGCCAATTCAGGCGCAAAAGACGAGGTCAGCTATGACAAACTCAGCCCGCTTGGCCATGAACAGGCCGCATGGCTGGGCGCGTACCTGCGCGAAACGGAGACCCACCACACCCGGCTCTATACCGGCACCCTTGTGCGGCATATCGAGACGGCCAATGGCATGGCAACGGGCCTTGAACCTACCCGCGACGCGCGGCTCAATGAGCTGGAATACTTCACCCTCGCCACGATGATGGAAGAGCAACACGGCATCCCCTTCCCGTCAGAACAAGGCGCTTTCACCACCCACCTGCCAATGGTCTTCGAATACTGGCGCGACGGCAAAATCGAAAACCCGCCAGAGACATGGGACCATTTCCACACCCGTGTATCAGACGCCCTTACCGAAATCGCGGATGGATCAGGCCCTGCGCTGGTTGTGACCTCCGGCGGGCTGATCGCGATGGCCATGGCGCAGGCGATGGGTCTGAGCATTCCGGCACAGGCGCGGGTGGCTCTGGGCATCATCCACACCTCCATGCACCGCCTGTTTCCCATCGGCGGGCACTGGTCGCCGGTCCTTTACAACGCCGTACCGCATCTGGACCGCCCCGAACGGCGTGTCGCGCAAACACATATCTAAGGACATGCACATGCTGAAACTCTTCTACGCCAAAGGCACCATTTCCATCGCTGTCGCCATCGGGCTGGAGGAGGCAGGGCTGGCGTATGACACCGTCCGCATCGACTTTGGTACTGCCGAACAAACCAAACCCGACTACCTTGCGATCAACCCCAAAGGCCGCGTTCCGGCACTGGTCACCGACACGGGCACCGTGTTGACCGAAACCGGTGCCCTGCTGGACTACATCGCCGCCTGTGCGCCTGACGCGAACCTGATCCCGACCGATGCCGAAGACGCCGCTCATATGCGCAGCGTCATGTACTACCTCGCCTCCACCATGCACGTTGCCCATGCCCACAAGATGCGCGGCAGCCGCTGGGCGGATGAACAATCCAGTTTTGACGACATGGCCGCCCGCGTGCCCGGCAACGTGACCGATTGCGCGCGCTACGTGCAGGAGAGCTGCCTGCGCGGGGACTTTGTCTGCGGGGGCGCGATCAGCATCGCCGATGCCTACCTTTTCACGGTTTGCAACTGGATAGAAGGGGACGGGGTCACCCTGTCGGATTTCCCTGCCATCGCAGCCTATCTCGCCCGGATGGAAGCCCGCCCCAGCGTCCAGAAGATGCGCGCACGGGACATGCTGTGAATGGGATGAGGCCTGAGGCGAACAATCATCTATGCGCGGCACGCCCTGGCGACTAGGCTGGAGCAATGGACGCCATCACCAACCTCAACACCTGGATGATCACTGAAGGTCGCCGCTCCGGCGATCCGGTGCACGTCGTTTCCCACTTCTGCGCTTCCCTCGTGGCGGCCGGCGTGCCGCTCTGGCGGGCCAATATCGGCCAGCGTTTCGCCAACCCTCTGCTGATCGCCTGGGGCGTCGTCTGGAAGCCGGACGAAACGCAGGTCTACGACGTCACCCATGAACGCATGCTGACCGATGGTTACGTCGGCAGTTCGTTTGAATACATCCTGAAACACCGCAAGCCCCTGCACAAAAGCCTGCGCAATCTGGACCCGGAGACAGATCACCTCTCCTACCTTGAATTTGCGGAGCTTGGCGGCACGGACTACTACGCAACGCTGCTCTACTACGGCGACGCATCCCTGCACGGGTGCACCTTCGTGACGCAAGCCCCGAAGGGTTTCACCCCAGAACACCTGGAGATGATTGAGGCGACCTTACCTGCCCTCTCCTGCGCACTCGAACCCATGACCATGCGCAAATCCTCCAAGAGCCTTCTGCGCACCTACTTGGGAGACGGACCGTCAGAAGCCGTCTGGAACGGCACGATCAAACGCGGGGAGCGGACCACGCTTGATGCCGTCGTGATGTTTTCCGACCTGCGCGGCTTCACCGCCCTGTCTGACACCGGCACGGAGGAAGAAGTGTTCGACGCGCTCAACAGCTACTTTGACCTCGTTGTTCAGTCAGTGGAGGAAAACGGCGGTGACGTCCTCAAATTCATGGGCGATGGCATCCTGTCGATTTTCCCGATCCCCACGCAGGCAGATCATGCGGACCGATGCCGAAAAGCCGCGCAGGCCGCACAAGGCGTCCTGTCCGGCCTTGTGACGCTCAACCAATCCCGGACCGCCGCTGACCAACCTGCTCTGGACCTCGGCATCGGGATCAACGCAGGCCAGGTGAGTTATGGCAATATCGGCAGCCCGGCTCGGCTCGATTTCACGGTGCTGGGCAGCGCGGTCAATGTCGCAAGCCGGGTTGAGGGGCTCACCAAGTCTCTGGGCCACCGGGTCCTGGCGACAGATACCATCGCGGACGCCGCCCCTGATCTGTTTGCCGCATCCGGATTGCATGAGGTGCGTGGCATTGCCCACCCGATCGCGCTGTTCGCGCTCATTGCGCCGCCGGAGACGCCGCAGGGAAGTTGAGCGGTTTCGCAAGCAACGGCTGATCTGCTGCGCAGCGCCTAGAGCAGCCAACCCATCAGCGCCGGACCGCATACCCCATCAGGAAAACACTCGGAAATACAGCCAATCCGGCAAAAACTGGCTCAGCCGGAACACCATTGAAAACGCCCAGGGGAAGCTCTTTTTGAACTTCTGGGTGCCCATATGCTCAAACATCTCCCGCGCGGCGTCCTCAGGCGACATGATGAACGGCATGCTGAAATCGTTCTTCTGGGTCAGTTGGGTCTTGATGAAACCGGGATTGACCACCTGCACATCCACGCCCGTCTTGCGCAGATCACCATACATACACTCCGCCAGCGACATGGTCGCGGCCTTGGATGCGGTGTAGCCAATGGATCCCGGCAATCCCCTGAAACCGGTCAGGCTGGAGGTGATCACGATATGACCCTCATCGCGGGCCACCATGGCGGGCACCACCTGCCCCATCACCCGCACCAATCCGGTGAAGTTGATATCCGCCATCGCCGTGGCCTGTGCCGCATCCCAGTCCTGCGCGCCGAAAGGCCAGTAGACCCCGGCAAGAAACACCACACCGTCCACCTCCCCCACCGCTTCGGCAGCGGCAGCGACGCTGGCGTCGTCCGACACGTCAATGGTCTGCGCGGAGGCCTTGCCCGGCAGTTCCGCGACCAGTGCTTCCAGCTTGTCCGCTGACCGGGCGGACACAATCACCTCCGCCCCCGCGCGGTTCATCTTGTGGGCCAGTGCCGCACCCAGACCGTCGCTGGCACCAACCAGCCAATACCGTTTTCCCTGCCACGCGCGCATCATGAGCCCTTTGGTCTGATCGTTGCCACAAGCTCAGCCACCTTGATGCCGAACTTACGGAACTGGCTGCGGTTCACGATCACGCCGCTGGGCGTCAGGTACATCCAGTCCACGGTGTTCAGCGTATGCCCGCCAGCCTCTTCCGGCAGTTGGATGGCATACCGCATCAGCGCCGCAGATCCTGCCAATGTGCCTTGCCCGCCTTTGACAACATCCGCTGCAATCGTTTCAAACCGGTTATTCTCACCCAGTTTGATCGTCCACTGCCGCTGCTGGGTTGACCCGTCGTTGTAGCGAAAATGTTCATCCATCACGGCAACGTCGCCGTCCCAGGTGATCCGAAAGTCCGCCACAAAGGTGCTGGTAACACGCCCCAGCGGACCAAAGATCACCCCGTCGCACACCATATCCCCGTTCAGGTGGCGGCGCAGATCGAACGAGGGGTATCCCTCCTCGTAATCCTCCGGGGTCTGGCCATAAAATGCCGCGTACCGACGGCGCAGAAACACGCACATCAGCGTCAGCACGACACCCAGCAGAACAAACACCAGCGCTTCCATCACAATTCCTCAACCGTCGGGACACGTGCGAGCAAGGCAATCGCACAGAGTTTCAAGACACAGGGCACACCCGCATAGAGCACAACCAGCAACCGGATCGCTTCCGGCGGGCTTTCTGCCCCATCCGTCTGCAATCCTGCATTCTCAAGTAGGGGAAGTAGGACGACCGCCGCCAAAGCCAACGTGAACTTTGAAACGAAGGACCAAAGACCAAACCCTTCGGCCGCAGACGGGCTGATTTTCGCCATCCGTGTGGCAAACATCGCAGGCAGCAGGGTCAGATCCGCCCCCAGCACCGCGCCGGACGCCACGCAGACCAGCGCAAACAGCCACACATCACCCGGCCCCAGAAACAGCGCACCGCCAAAGGCCACAATGCCCAGCACCATCGCCAGCAACAGCACCCGTTTGCCGCCAAACCGTACTGCCATCATGCTCCAAAACGGGGCCGCCACCGCCGCCGACAGGAAGAACAGCAGCAACAGCGGTCCTTCCCATCCCGGCGCTTCCAGCGCGCGCTCCACATAGAACAGGAAAAGGGTGGAACTGACGGCAACAGGGGCAGCATTCAGCAGCGCAATCAGCAAAAGCTGCCGCGCGAG
>Ga0160419_100221_pt1 | contig 40741 bp, 42 predicted proteins | sample CelAP2metagpilot_2_FD_108196 | JGI IMG/M metagenome (GOLD analysis project Ga0160419, IMG submission 108196) | Phycosphere-associated microbial communities from Cellana algal ponds in Kailua-Kona, Hawaii, USA - Cellana AP2-4-25 metagenome pilot ...
ATGCAGTTCCGAATTGTCTCGGAACTACCGTCTCGGCCTGTCGATTGGCCGCGCAGAACCTTTTGACCCCTCGGTGACGGTCGAAGGCGCTGCAACGGCCCGCGCGGTTCATGAAGAGGCCCAATCTCGGAAACTTGATATGCCGATTACCGCAATCGTCGTTGCGCTGCTGGATCAACGCTTGACCATTGCCGATGCCGCGGCTCAACTGCTCTCACGACCATTGAAAGAGGAATGATATGCTGATCGCTCTGATTGCGCGGGACAAACCCGACCATCTTCAAACCCGCATGGACAACCGCGCTGCACATCTGGCCTATATCGAATCCACTGGCTGCGTTGCCCAGGCCGGTCCTCTTTTGGATCAGGACGGTGGCATGGTTGGATCGCTGATCATTCTGGACGTCGAGGACATGGCAGCAGGGCAAGCCTGGGCCGACAACGACCCCTACGCAAAAGCTGGACTGTTTGAAGCGGTCGAACTGATCACCTGGAAAAAGGTCGTCGGCTGATGGCATATTGGCTGTTCAAATCCGAGCCTTCAACTTGGAGCTGGGATGACCAGCAAACCAAAGGTGATGCGGGCGAGGAATGGGACGGCGTAAGAAATTATCAGGCCCGCAACTTCATGCGGGACATGAAACTGGGCGATCGCGGATTCTTCTACCATTCGCAAAAGGAAAAATCCGTGGTCGGCATCGTTGAAATCTGCGCGGAGAGCCACCCCGACAGCTCAACCGAAGACGAGCGCTGGGAATGCGTGGACATCAAAGCGATCCGCAGCTTTGTCACGCCTGTCACGCTGGAACAGATCAAGGCAGATCCCCGACTGAGCGATATGGCCCTGGTCAAAAGCTCGCGTCTGTCGGTGCAACCGGTGACGGCTGAGGAATGGAAAATCGTCTGCGCCCTGGGCAACACCGACCCGGAATAACCTGATCCGGATTGACCCACCCCATCGGTGTCCTCCAAGCTCTTGCAAGGGAACCTGTACCTTGGGAGGGTCAAATGGAAATCCTGAATGTTCTGGCAGCTGCTGTTGCGGGCTTTGCTCTTGGGGCCGTCTGGTACGGGCTCTTGGCCGAACCTTGGATGCAAGCTGCGAAAGTCCCGCGCGACGAGAGCGGCAAACCCATCAATGCCCAGAACCCACTGCTATATGCCGGCACCTTTATTCTGCAGTTGGTTGTCGCGGGAATGATGCGACATGTTTTTGCGCTTTCCGGCATCAACACATTGGGCGGCGGGCTGATTGGCGGGTTGGGAATTGGCCTGTTTTTCATCAGCCCCTGGATCATGATCAACAATCTTTACGCCGCGCGCCCCTTGCGCCTGTCACTGATCGACGGGGGCTATGCAACATTGGCCTGTGCAGCAATCGGCTTGGTGCTGACGCTGTTCTGAACAGCGCTTCTGGGCAGATGCCATCGCTAAAATAAAAAAGGGAAGACCATGCCCAAATGGCAGGATCTTCCCTTTCACCCCACGTGCTCCACTTCCACCACACGTGTTCGAAATCTATGATCCTGGCCATCCTGACCGGTAAGACCACATTAGGCCGGACCGAAATGATTCCGCAAAGCCAATACCTGTAAAATCAAAGACAAATGCAGATTGGGCCGATCATCGTGAACCCACGAAAAACCCGCCGGAGAAACCAGCGGGTTTGGATCTGCTCTCGTCGGCGGCTTAGCCGTAGACGGATTCTTTTCCGAAATGCTTGGTCAGCATGTAGTAAACCACCGCGCGGTATTTGTTGCGCTCGGACTTGCCGTAGGTTTCAACCACAGAGTTGATCGCTTCCATCAGCTCCGGACCATCTGCAAGACCCAGTTTCTTGATCAGAAAGTTGTTCTTGACGGTTTCAAGCTCGCTTTCCTGGCTCGACGCCACGGTAGAAGCATCCGCATCATAAATTGCCGGACCACAGCCGATCGTCACCTTTGTCAGCAGATCCATGTCTGGATCCATGCCGCATTTGTTCTTCAGATCGCTTGCGTATTGTTCGATCAGGTCGTCGCGTTTACCCAAAGTCTCTCTCCCATTCTACGTCGTGGAACTCATTAAATCAGCCCGGATATCAATGCCCGAACCTGTTTATTGCTGGCAGCTTAACCGCTGGAACGCACAAGTGAACTGGGAATTTCACCACAGTCAGATCATTTCCAGCCATCAAAGCATCGAAAACCAACGCCACAAAAGACAAAGGCGCCCTCGAATGAGGGCGCCAAAGTCATCGTAAATCACTGGCGAGTTATACCTGGTCGCCGACGATCAGTAGCGGTAGTGCTCTGGCTTGAACGGGCCTTCGGGAGTGACGCCGATATAGGCGGCCTGCTCCGGGCTCAGCTGGGTCAGTTTCACGCCGATGCGGTCAAGGTGCAGGCGGGCCACCTTCTCATCCAGATGCTTGGGCAGGATATAGACGTCATTCTTGTACTCTTCCCCGCGGGTCCACAGCTCGATCTGGGCGAGAACCTGGTTGGTGAAAGACGCAGACATCACAAACGACGGATGACCAGTGGCGTTGCCAAGGTTCAGCAGACGGCCCTCAGACAGCAGGATGATCTTGTTGCCGGACGGCATCTCGATCATGTCCACCTGGTCCTTGATGTTGGTCCACTTGTGGTTCTTGAGGTTCGCCACCTGAATTTCGTTGTCAAAGTGGCCGATGTTGCCAACGATGGCCATGTTCTTCATCTCGCGCATATGCTCGATGCGGATCACGTCCTTGTTGCCGGTGGTGGTGATGAAGATGTCTGCAGAGGCGACTTCATCCTCCAGCAGCACGACCTCAAAACCGTCCATTGCCGCCTGCAGGGCGCAGATCGGGTCGGCTTCGGTGACTTTCACACGGGCACCAGCGCCGCGCAGCGAAGCAGCAGAGCCTTTGCCGACGTCGCCATAACCGCAGACAACCGCAACCTTACCGGCCATCATCACGTCTGTTGCGCGGCGGATACCGTCCACCAGGGATTCCTTACAGCCGTATTTGTTGTCGAACTTCGACTTGGTGACGGAATCATTCACGTTGATCGCGGGGAAGGGCAGCTGACCTTCTTTGACCAGTTCGTAAAGGCGATGAACGCCAGTGGTTGTTTCCTCGGATACGCCTTTGATCGCGTCGCGGGTTTTGGTGAACCAACCCGGAGATTGTTCCATCCGCTTTTTGATCTGGGCCTTGATGACCGCTTCTTCCTCGGACTGAGGAACGGGAATGATGTCTTCGCCTGCCTCGGCGCGGGCACCAAGCAGCACATAAAGGGTCGCATCGCCGCCATCGTCCAGGATCATGTTTGCGCCTTCTGGGAACTGGAAGGAGCGATCAAGATAGTCCCAGTGCTCTTCCAGGCTCTGGCCCTTGATCGCAAAGACCGGAATACCCGCTTCTGCAATCGCCGCCGCAGCGTGATCCTGGGTGGAGAAGATGTTGCAGGATGCCCAACGCACGTCCGCGCCGAGCGCCACGAGGGTTTCGATCAGAACCGCGGTCTGGATGGTCATGTGCAGCGAACCAACGATGCGCGAGCCTTTCAGCGGCTTGCTTTCACCGTACTCTTCGCGCAGCGCCATCAGGCCCGGCATTTCCGTTTCAGCGATGTCGAGTTCTTTGCGGCCAAAGCTGGCCAGCGCAATATCCTTGACGATGTAATCACCGGGCATTGCTTGCTCCATTCAGGTTTCATGTTCACTTACCGCACGAGGTAGCACTGCAATGGTTTATAAGCAACGAAGATGCCCCAGATGAAAGCCGGGGCGCAGCGACTTGCCGCCGCGCGCCCCGACCCCCAACGGTTTCGGGGGGACCAAAATCAGCTGGGTGTGCCCGGATCTTTGGCCTCTTCCATCACCTGGAAAAAGCCGGTGCCCGATGCCACCACACAACTGAGCCCGTTGGGATGGGAAACCAGAACCGTAAAGGTTCCGGTCGTATCAGACGCCCAGAATTCGATCACAGTGGATACGGGGCGACTGGCCTGCAGCCCTCCGGCGGTCAACCGCTCGGCATAGGACGACTGCAACCGTTCGATCAGATCATCACGGGGAGTGCAGGCAGAGGCCACAGCAGGCGGCGCAGTCGCGAGCATTCCAAAGATGAGCGAAACTGAGACAAGACGTTTAAACATGGCGAACTCCTTTCGTATGTGCCAAGTGCCACGAAAGAGGCTTGCCAAATTGGGGCAAGAGCCCCTGTCGTCTATATAAATATGGGGTCAGAGCCGGTGTTTTTCAAATAAACCCCTCTCAACTGTTCGTGGTCCAATCGTGTGCTTACCCGATATTTGGCCGCTCAACCTTCCTGTTCAGATCCTGAGATTGCACCACCTTCTCTGGTCCGCTACTCACAAGGTGATCGTGACAGAAAGGGACAGATCATGCCCCCCACCCCCCCTCGCGCATGGCAACGGATGCTCTCTGGTCGTCGTTTGGATCTGCTGGACCCGACCCCCGTCGATGTGGAAATCGACGACATTGCGCATGGGCTTGCGTTCGTGGCGCGCTGGAACGGGCAAACCAAGGGGGACTTTGCCTACTCGGTGGCAGAACACTCCCTGTTGGTCGAAACGCTGTTCACCCGTATGCAGCCCAAAGCGCCTGTCGCCTGGCAGCTCGCGGCCCTGCTGCATGATGCGCCGGAATATGTGATCGGGGATATGATTTCGCCGGTCAAAAATGCCGTTGGCGCTGGATACGGCGAACTGGATCAGCGATTGACCGCAGCGATTCACATCCGCTTTGGGCTGCCAGCGGCGCTTCCGAAAACGGTAAAGGCGCAGATCAAGAAGGCCGATAAGGTCAGTGCGTGGATGGAAGCCACCCAAATTGCCGGCTTTTCAGTGACCGAGGCAAACAGGCTCTTTGGCAAACCGAACCCAGACATCATCGACGGATTGAGCATCCATCTGCGTCCGCCCGTAGAGGTCAGACAGGATTTTGTTGCCCGCCATGAAGAGCTGCTGGCCCAGCTCTGACCCAGTCCTAGTCCACGTCTTGGCGCGCTTCACGCTCGGCCCTGCGGGCCTGGCGCATCGCGCGAACACGCTTTTTCTTGAACTCCGGCGACTCGATGAATGCGTTGCGGCCTGTCAGGCCCTTGTCAGCAAGGATCTGGGCACGCTCTTCTTCGCTCAGCGTGGGCCATTCCATGCCGTTTTGGACGAAACCCGCCTCTGTCAGGGCCTTACCGATAACCGAATGGTTCAATTCACCAAAGCTGAGCCTGCTGGATTTGGGCTTGCTGACTGGCACCCACTCGGTTCGCAGACCGCCAATCACAAGCGGCTGGTTCTTGCAAAAGCTGGCCACATTGGCCGCCAGAAGGTTGTTTGCTCCGGATTGGCGTCGCAAGACCATCGCAACTTTCTGATCCGGGCGCCCCACCATCGCAAATAGATGCAACGCAGACCCGTCAGCGGCGACAATGTATTTTGCAGCCTTGTAGCGTGCCAGCTGGTCTGACAGCGAATGCTCCTGCGGGTGGTAGATCTCATAGCCTTCGCGCACCAGAAGCGCCTCCAGCTGCTCCTCTCCCAAAAGACCGCCCTTTCGCAAACCCAACCGCGAGCGGGAGATATAGATCTTTTCGGGGCCATCCGGGCGGATCTCTCGTGCAAATCGGCTATGGATCGCATTGCGAAAGCGCGGTGTCCCAGCGGTGATCTTGCCCAGGCCAAACCCCTGCCCGGGAACGACCAATTCCTCCACCCGCGTCGGTTCAGCAACAGCGCGCATTGGCAGATCACCCGCCATCAGGCGCAGAAACTCTCGCTGAAACCCGCGGGTTTCCTCGCCGACATCAGGCCGTTTCGGGATGAACAGAACGCCGTCGACCTGCGATTTCAGATGTGTCAGAGCCCAGAGGCGCGCGCTGCTTTCCACGAGGAAATGGCCAAAATGCGCCCAAAGCACCCCGCCCCATAGCCACCGTCCTGTCAGAGTTTGGTTGATGCTGTCCGGCGCATCCGGCGCGATGGTGATCGGCCGGTGTTTGCGCCACAACGCCCCATGTGCGCAATAACTGCCATCTGAATAGAGCAGACCTGCCTTTTGCACCAAGGCACTGTCCGTGGGCGGAACCGCAATCGCATCAGCAAGGGTCACGATTTCCTCGGACCAGCCGCCTTGTGGCAGCGGCTGGCTGTCAGGACCAGTTGGATCGATATTAGGCGCAGAGCCGCCGCCAGGTGCGCGCACGGCGGACTACTTTGGGCTGCGTTTGGCCAGGATGCGCTGCAACGTCCGGCGGTGCATGTTCAGGCGCCGGGCCGTTTCCGAAACGTTGCGGTCACACAGTTCGTAAACACGCTGAATATGTTCCCAACGCACCCGGTCCGCGCTCATCGGGTTTTCCGGTGGTGGCGGCAGCTCCTCCTCATTGGCGAGAAGGGCATTCATGATGTCCTGGGCATCCGCAGGCTTGGACAGGTAATCTGTCGCTCCGATTTTCACCGCTGCCACAGCGGTTGCGATGGCGCCATAGCCGGTCAGAACGACAACACGGCTATCCGGGCGCCGCTCTCGCAGGATTTCGACAACATCCAGCCCGTTGCCATCCTCAAGCCGGAGATCAACAACAGCAAAGGCCGGTGGACGTGCCGTTGCAATAGCGCTGCCTGCGGCAACGGAACCGGCGGTTTCCACTTCGAAACCACGTTTTTCCATCGCCTTTGCCAACCGCCGCAGAAAGGGCTCATCATCATCGACCAGCAACAGTGTTTTGTCCGGTCCAATCTCCTGCAAAGCAGCTTCGCCCATTCTGTCGGTCTCCTGCACTGACTTCAGGTTAAAGAAGATATTACGTCTCGGCAGGGAAACGTCAAATCTTCAGGGCACTCAGATGTTGTCGACAAAGCAGCCAACCTTGTCGGCAATCTGTTCCGGTGTCTCGTCTCGGCGGAAAAACTCAACAAACCCCTGCTCTGGCAGCACCAGATAGGTGAAGGTCGAATGATCCACGAGATAGTAGTCACCGTCATCTTCGTGACGTTTGAAATATGTCTTGTAGGCCTTGCTCGCCGCACGCACCTGTTCGTCGGATCCGGTCAGGCCGATCATCCGTTCGTGCAGGTTGGCGGCAAAATCCCCAACCACCTCTGGCGTGTCTCGCGCCGGATCTACAGAAATAAAGACCGGCGTCACGTCGTAGCCACGCTCATCCAGCACGTCGATGGTTTCCGCGTTGCGTGACACATCCAGCGGGCAGACATCCGGGCAGAAGGTATAGCCAAAATATACCAGAGACGGCTTGGTGATCACATCCTTGTCGGTAACGGTCTCGCCCTTCGCATTCAGAAGTTCAAAAGGTCCGCCAATCGTGTCCGCGCCGCCCGCAATCTGGCTGCTCCGGCACTGTGCAAATGCGTCGCTGTCTGACCCGCCCCGCGTCACGAACCAGGTTGCCCCAAGGGTGGCGGCAACGGCGACTACGGCAGCGGCTGGGATAATCGGGTTCATCGGGCACACCTTTTCTAAGGGCATCAATCGGTATTGCGAACTGTGTTCTGCGCCAGACCTATCAGCAATCTGAGGGGATGCAATCGCACTTGTCCAACGCAGCTGGTCTGTCGCTTTCGATGCCTCTGCTACCCCAGTCCATCGACCAAATGCCAGACGGACAAAACAGCGCAGGAAAGGTACATACGACATATGCCTCTTGCAGAGAGGTCCGAAAACGCAGGAAAATTCACGTCTGCCTCTTGCCGGGCGATGCAGATCAAATGTCTGTGTAACTGCGCTTTCCAGCCTCAATTGGTCGGCAACATTCCCGCTTGTGGCGCGGGGTAAGCTGTGACAGCCCGGCAGATGACAGGACCGCCCAAAACGGTCATGGTAAGACCAGCAGCGGAGTAGGACATGAGCCCGACAAACATCAATTTGCTGAGCGGTCAGGAACGAAGCCACTGGATCCGCCTGCGCACCCTTATCCTGCTGCGTTGGGTTGCCATTGTCGGGCAAATCACCGCAATCACCGTGGCCCAGCGCCTGTACAATCTGCAGCTGGAACTGGTGTTGGGCTACATCGCCATCGGAATTTCCGTTCTGGGCAATCTGATCGCCATCATCCTGTTTCCCCAAAACAAACGCCTGTCAGAGTTCGAGAATTTTCTCATGGTTCTCTTTGACCTGCTGCAGCTGAACTTCCTTCTTTACCTCACCGGCGGCCTGAACAATCCGTTTGCGCTCTTGGTTTTGGGGCCGGTGACGATCTCTGCCTCTATGATGCGGCTGCGATCCACGCTGATCATCGGCGCGACAGCGATCATCCTGGTTACGCTGCTGGCTGAATTCCACCTGCCACTGCGCACCTCGCAGGGTTTCATGTTGCGGGTGCCGGATATCTTTGTGTTTGGAAATTGGACTGCCATCGTCATCGCCGTTCTGTTTATTGGCGCCTACTCCTATCGCATCAGTGCAGAAATCAGATCCATGTCCGATGCGCTTGCCGCGACCCAGATGGCACTCTCGCGTGAACAGAAACTCACCGACCTGGGTGGCGTGGTGGCCGCAGCGGCGCATGAACTGGGAACGCCCTTGGCGACCATTAAACTGGCCAGTGCAGAGTTGATCGATGAACTGGATGATCGGCCCGACCTGAAGGAGGATGCAGCGCTGATCCGCGAACAGGCGGATCGCTGCCGCGATATCCTGCGAAGCATGGGCCGTGCCGGAAAGGATGACTTGCATCTGCGGCAGGCCCCGTTGTCCACCGTCATAAATGAGGCTGCAGAGCCTCATATGTATCGCGGCAAAACCGTCCTATTCGAAGAAGGTCCGGCAAAGGACGGCAATCCGCTGCATCCGACCATCCTGCGCCAACCCGAGATCATTCATGGGCTGCGCAATCTCGTGCAGAACGCGGTGGATTTTGCCCGCAGCACGGTCTGGATAGATGCGACATGGAACGACGATACCATCACCCTCATCATCAGCGATGACGGGCGCGGCTATCCCTCGCATCTTTTGGGGCGCATCGGGGATCCGTTCGTGCGGCGACGGCGCAGCGACAGCGACCGCAAACAGCGCCCCGAATACGAAGGCATGGGCCTTGGTCTGTTCATTGCAAAGACCCTGCTGGAACGCAGCGGCGCCCAGCTGAGCTTTACCAACGGCACGGACCCCAACCAGAACATCATGCGCGACCCCGAACGCAGAGGCGCAGTTGTTAGGGTGAAATGGCCACGGTCCAAGATTGACGCGATCACCGGCGAAAATGCCGTTCCCATCGGGGAAAATAAACGTATAGAAATTTAGATATTCACTTTTGGGAAACCAATTAAACTTCATTTAACCATTATCGGGACAAACTGGCCAAGAGAGCGACACACGAGCGGGTTATGAACATCATGCAGGAACTCCTTTCGATCGACTGGCTGGTACTGGCAACACTCTGTGCGGCGACCGCGGCTGCGGCTGTCTGGTGGCTGACACCCAATCCCAAACCCAAAGGGTTTGAACAGGATCTGCTGCAAGGCGACGGACAATCCGACGCCGTCTTTCTGTTTGATGACACCACATTGATCGGCTGGTCCTCTGGCGCACGCCGCTTCATTGGCGAACAGGCCGAAAATTTCAGCTGGGCCAACCTGCGCGACCAACTCGCACGTAGCTATCCCGGCCTTCCCCAGTCTCCCGGTTTCCTGAAGGATGTGGGGCCGCTGGTTCTGTCCGGCACGGCAAACGCAGAAAGCCGCGAAGCCCTGTGTGAATGGATCGACGGTGTGACGCGCGTCCAGCTGCGCAGCAGCAACACCCAAGAGCAGAACCACTCTATCGATCAGGAACTGACCACGTTGCGCTCTGCGGTGCATCAGGCACCCTACCCCGTCTGGCTCCAATCAGACGATGGTGCCGTTACCTGGTCAAACCTCGCCTATGACGATCTGAGCCAGAAGATCCGTGGCCGCAACGTCGATTTCTCGGAACCCCTGTTCACCGATCTTGATGATCCGATGGCAAGCGGCAAACCCGAGCGTATCTCTATTCCTCTGCCCGACAGCAAAAAGAAGCTCTGGTACAATATTTCGACCACGGAAACGGAATCCGGCTGGCTGTGTCATGCTGTTGACGTGAATGCAGTGGTCGACGCCGAAATCGCGCAGCGCAACTTTGTTCAGACTCTGGCCAAGACATTCGCCCAGCTGTCCATCGGTCTTGCGATCTTTGACCGCAATCGTCAGCTGGTGCTGTTCAACCCGGTTTTGATCGACCTGACCGCCCTGCCCGCGAATTTCCTCAGCTCGCGCCCGAACATGATGACCTTCTTTGACCGCCTGCGCGATCAGCGCATGATGCCCGAGCCAAAGAACTATTCCAGCTGGCGCCATCAGATGGCCGACCTGCTAGAGGCCGCATCCGAAGGGCGCTATCAGGAAACATGGTCGCTTCCTTCAGGGTCTGTCTACTCCGTGTCCGGCCGCCCCCACCCCGATGGTGCAATCGCCTTCCTTTTTGAAGACATCACCGCCGAAATCACCCTCACGCGTCAGTTCCGGTCCGAGCTGGAGATGGGGCAATCGATCATGGACCAGATGGACGACGCCATCGCCGTTTTCGCAAACGACGGCAGCATGACATTCTCGAACGCGGCCTATCACGAACTGTGGCAGATGGATCCCGACGCCAGCTTTGCCAAGGTCACCATCATGGACTCCAGCCGTGTCTGGCAGAACATGTGCGCAGCAACGCCGGCATGGGGTGAAATCCGTGACTTCGTTGCTGGTGGCGATGGACGCACCCCCTGGTGGGCCAATGTCCAACTGCGCAACGGCACGCCGCTCGTCTGCAAGGTCAGCGCCATCCAGAACGGTGCAACCATGGTCAGCTTCCGTTCTCCCGAACCTGCGCCAGCGCCAGCCGATCAGCAACGCTTTGCTATCGCCAAACAGAACAAATAGGCTCTCTTCCGACGGGGATAACAGCCAATCCCCGCTTATTAAGGCCCGGCACTGCCGGGCCTTTTTTCGTTCCAGCTTGCAGCGCCCGGCGCGGGGCGGCATTGTCGCATCATGACAGCCCATTCCCTTCAGATCCCCCTTCCCTCCCCTGATGTGACCGCTGCACTTGCAGCCGAAATCGGTCAGCACCTGACGGCTGGCGATTGCCTGCTTCTTGAGGGTGTGATCGGGGCCGGCAAAACCCATTTTGCCCGCAGCCTGATCCAATCACAGATGCCCGTGCCTGAGGATGTCCCCTCTCCTACGTTCACATTGATACAGACCTACGACCTGCCGCAGGCAGAGCTGTGGCATGCCGACCTATATCGGTTGTCCTCTCTGGATGAGGTCGAAGAGCTGGGCCTGACTTCCGCTTTGGAAACAGCGATCTGTCTCATCGAATGGCCGGACAAACTGGCCGAGCTGACACCGCCTTCAGCGCTCCATATTTCGCTTGAACTGGATCAGGACGCGCTGGAAGGCAGATTTGCGACTTTGCGGTGGACTGATCCCCGCTGGACCTCCCTGATGCAACAAATTGCCAAAAGCTGACATGACTGACCGTGCCACACTCATCACCAATTTTCTGTCCGCCTCTCCCTGGGAGGATTGGCATCGTGCTCCACTCGCCGGTGATGCCTCCAATCGGCGCTATGAACGGTTGCGAAATGACCAGGGCAACAGTGTTGTCCTCATGGATGCCCCGCCGGACAAGGGTGAGGACGTCATTCCCTTTATCCAGATTGCCACCTACTTGCGCGCACAAGGACTAAGCGCGCCTGAGATCCTGGCGGAAGACCGCGAAAACGGCTTTCTCATGATCGAGGATCTTGGAGATGATCTTTTTGCCCGCGTGATGGAGCGAGAGCCGGATAAAGAAAGACCGCTTTACGAGGCTGCTACAGATGTTCTCGTCACGCTGCACAACGCACCGCTGCCCGAACTGGAGCCATTGGGTGCACGCCTGATGGCAGAATTGTCGAGCCTTGCATTTGCAAAATATCGGGACGTGATCCTGGAAGAACCCGCGCCGGAACTTTTGACCCGTTTCACAGATCAGTTCGAAGACATTCTGCGCAGTACCGTCAAAGGGGATACAGTGTTGGTTCAGCGTGACTATCACGCTGAAAATCTGCTTTGGCTGCCAGAACGCGAAGGCGTCGCACGCGTGGGGCTTCTCGACTTTCAGGCCGCGCGCGCAGGGCATCGCGCCTATGATCTCGTTTCCATGTTGCAGGACGCGCGCCGCGATGTGCCTGCCGTTGTCGAGATGCAAATGATTGACCGCTACATCGCTGCGACAGGCGTTGACGACAGCAGCTTTCGCGCTGCCTACACCGTGCTTGGCGTTCAGCGGAACCTGCGAATTCTTGGCGTGTTCGCGCGCCTCGGCAGCGACTATGGCAAACCGCAATATGTCGATCTGATCCCCCGTGTCTGGGACCATTTCCGCCGGGGGCTCGACCATCCGGCGATGGCCCCGTTGGCGGATTTCCTGCTGCGGGAAATGCCAACCCCGACGCCAGACGTTCTAAGCCGCCTGCGTGGCCAAAGCACATGACAAATCCATCTGTCATGATCTTTGCCGCCGGGTTTGGCACGCGGATGCGCCACCTGACAGCAGACCGCCCAAAGCCGATGATCCCTGTGGCTGGCGTGCCACTGATCGATCATGCTCTGGATCTGGCGCGCGCAGTCTCGCCGCGAACCATCGTCATCAACACGCACTACAAGGCAGAGGTTCTGCACCAGCATCTTGGCGGTCAGGACGTCGCAATCAGCCACGAACACCCCGACATTCTCGACACCGGCGGTGGTCTGCGCAACGCCCTCCCGATGTTGGGAGGTGACCCCGTTTTCACGGTCAACCCAGACGTCATCTGGAAGGGACCAAATCCGCTGACACTGCTGACACAGAACTGGGATCCAGACCGGATGGATGCGCTTTTGGCCTGCGTTCCGCTTTCTCGAACTGTCGGACGGAAAGGCAACGGTGACTTTCACACAGATGCCGAGGGCAGAGTCGGGCGAGGGGGCGAACTTGTCTATGGCGGTGTTCAGATCCTGCGGACAGATGGATTGCACGATATTGAGGATACGGCGTTTTCCCTGAACCTCCTGTGGGACAAGATGGCTGCAAATAACAGGCTCTACGCAATGGAATACCCTGGGTTCTGGTGTGATGTCGGCACACCAGAAGGGATCGCACAGGCAGAGGAGCTGATGGCCCAAGATGCAATTTGAGCCGCAGGACACACCGCGTCTGTTTTCCGTTCCCTGCGGTGTCGATTTTCCCCGCGCGCTTGTTCAGGGAATGATCGAGCGTGCATCCGGACAGCCCCCCGAAGCGCTGGCGAAAGCCGAGCTGATCGTGAACACGTCCCGCATGGCACGTCGCGTGCGGGATCTGTTTGATCGCGGGCCTTCGGTATTGCTGCCAAAGATTTCGCTGCTCACCGATCTCGATTTGCGCGCCACTCTGCGGGGTCTGCCACCTGCATTGCCGCCGCTGCGGCGCCGGCTGGAATTGTCACAACTGGTTGCCAAGCTGCTAGAAGCGCAACCTGATCTGGCGGCTCGGTCATCGCTATACGATCTGTCTGACAGCCTTGCAGCGCTGTTTGACGAGATGCAGGGCGAGGGGGTCAGCACAGACACCATTCGCGCGCTTGATGTTTCGGACATGTCTGGCCATTGGGCGCGCGCGCAGCAGTTCATCGCCATTGCAGATGACTTTGCCACCACCCACGAAAACGCGATGGACCCGCAGGAACGCCAGCGGCAGGCCGTTCTGGGCCTGATCGCGGAATGGGACGAAACACCCCCGCAACATCCGATCGTCCTTGCAGGTTCGACCGGATCCAGGGGCACGACGCTGTTGCTGATGGAGGCGATCGCCAAACTGCCCCAGGGGGCCGTGGTGTTGCCCGGATTTGACGAGGATCAGCCAGATCATGTCTGGCAAACCCTAAGCGATGCGCTGAGTTCAGAGGACCATCCGCAGTATCGGTTTTTCAAACTGATGCAGGATCTTGAAATGGGGCCGCGTGACGTTCGACGCTGGACAGACGCCAACCCCGCTTCGACGCCACGCAATCGTCTGGTTTCGCTGGCGTTGCGCCCAGCGCCGGTAACCGATGCCTGGATGCGCGAGGGCCCACAGCTGCGCGATATCGACAGCGCCACTTCCGAAATCACGCTGGTTGAGGCACCAGGGCCGCGTGCCGAGGCGCTCGCGATTGCGTTGCGGCTGCGTCAGGCGGCAGAGGATGGACAGACTGCGGCCCTTATCACACCAGATCGGATGCTGACCCGGCAGGTGTCTGCGGCGCTGGATCGCTGGGACATCCTTCCTGACGATTCTGCAGGTCAGCCGCTGCAGCTTTCTCCTCCCGGCCGTTTCCTTCGCCATGTGGCAGAACTTTTCTGCAAACCTCTTCAGACTGACGCTTTGCTGACGTTGCTCAAACATCCGCTATGCCACGACGGGGCAGGGCGGGGCGATCATCTGCGCCACACCCGCGATCTGGAACTGCGCCTGCGCCGCTATGGTCCTCCGTTTCCCGACCACGACAGCTTTGCGGCCTTTGCCGTGGGTCGGGATCTTATGCCCGGTTGGACCGACTGGCTGGCCAGCTGTTTTGCCGACAAAACCACCCAGGGCGAACGTCATCTGAGTGAATGGGTCAGCCAGTTGCGTGACCTGGCAGAGACGATCAGCAAGGGCAGCCAACCCGCCGAAGCAGGCGGGCTTTGGGACAAGAAGGCTGGTCGCGAGGCATTGAAAGTCATCGAAAACCTGCAGGCAGAGGCGCCGTATGGTGGCGCCATGACAGCCCGCGATTTCGCTGACCTCCTGCGGGCTTTGCTGTCTCAGGGAGAGGTCAGGGACCGGGATGCTCCCTACGGCTCCATCCTGATCTGGGGGACGCTTGAAGCACGTGTTCAAGGGGCCGACCTGGTTATCCTTGGAGGTCTGAACGAAGGCACCTGGCCCGAAGCCGCCGCCCCTGATCCGTGGTTGAACCGTCAGCTGCGCCACAAGGCAGGACTTCTGCTGCCAGAGCGACGGATCGGATTGTCGGCGCATGACTTCCAACAGGCGATTGCCGCGCCAGAGGTCTGGCTGACACGGGCAGAACGCACAGATGAGGCAGACACTGTTCCGTCCCGTTGGCTGAACCGGATGACAAACCTCTTGTCTGGTCTGCCGGATCAGGGCGGGCCAGGCGCCTTGTCTGCAATGAAAGCGCGGGGTCAGATGTGGCTTGGCCGCGCCGAAGCCCTGGAGGCCCCAAAGCCGCTCGCCCCAGCCCAGCGCCCTGCGCCGCGGCCACCGATTGCGGCCAGACCCAAACGGTTGACGATCACCGAAATCCCTAGATTGATCCGGGATCCATACGCAATCTACGCCAAACATGTGCTGCGCCTGCGTCCTCTGGACCCGCTGGTTCAGGAACCCGACGCCCTGTTGCGCGGCATCGTGTTGCACAAGATCCTCGAAGATTTTGTCAAAGGCACGTTAGAGGATCCCAAGACCCTGACGGTGGACCATTTCCTGACCTGCGCAGCCGAACAACTGGAGGCACAAGTCCCTTGGCCCGTCGCACGCGCCCTGTGGCAAGCCCGTCTTGAACGCATCGCAGAGGATTTTATTGTCGGCGAACGCAACCGCCAGGCCCGCGCGCGCCCATCCGGGTTTGAAGTATCCGGTAAGGTGCGTGTCACACCGCATGATTTCGAAATTGCGGGTACGGCAGACCGGATCGACGTAGACGAACGGGGCGGGTTGCATCTGTTTGACTACAAAACCGGCGACCCGCCGTCTGAGAACCAACAAAAGGCCTTTGAGAAACAGCTGCTGATCGAAGCCGCCATGGCCGAACACGGTGCCTTTGAAACCTATGGAGAGGGCAGGGTGGAGCGTGCGCTTTTTCTCGGGCTCAAGGCCCCGCTGAAAGAGGTTCCCGCGCCCCTGCAGGACGAACCACCGGCAAAGGTTTGGGAAGAGTTGAGCAAACTGATCGGCGCCTATTTTGAACCTGAGCAAGGCTATAGCAGTCGCCGCATGGTGTTTCAGGATTCCCAAATTGGTGACTACGACCACCTTGCCCGCTACGGCGAATGGGATCGCAGCGCCCCTGCAAACCCGGAGACACTGACATGACCGCCCGCGATGCCGCATCAGAGGCGCAGTTTCGCGCTGCGCGTCCGGATGCCTCTACCTGGCTGGCTGCGAATGCCGGTTCCGGCAAGACAAAAGTACTGACCGACCGGGTGGCCCGGTTGCTGCTGCGGGGTGTTCAGCCGCAGCACATCCTGTGCCTTACCTATACCAAGGCCGCAGCAAGCGAGATGCAGAACCGCCTGTTCAAACGGCTGGGTGAATGGGCGATGCTGGGCGATGACGCGCTCACTTCTGCGCTGACAGAACTGGGCGAGGGGGCGATCATTTCACCCGAAGGCATGGCGCAGGCCCGCACTCTGTTTGCCCGCGCGATCGAAACCCCCGGTGGTCTGAAAATTCAAACCATCCATTCCTTTTGCGCCTCCCTACTGCGCCGTTTCCCGCTTGAGGCGGGGGTCAGTCCGCAGTTTTCAGAGATGGAAGACCGGGCCGCGATGCTGTTGCGGGCGGAAATAGTCGAGGACTTCGCCCAGGGTGATGACCGATATGCCGAAGAAGCAAAACTGATCGCACAGCTGGCGCGGGTCGTGACAGACAGCGACTTTGATACGCTGACAGCCGCGATCTGCCAGCGCCGGGCCGACTTTGAGACGCCGCTGGATCGTAGCGGCCTTTTGCGGTTGTTTGGTCTACCCGCCGATTTCGACCGCACCGCACTTGAACAGTTGGTCTTTCTCGGAGGAGAGGCCGATCTGCTGGCCCGCACCCGCGCGATGCTGCTGCAGGGGGGCGCGAATGACGGCAAGGCGGCAGAGAAGCTGTCCCAGATCAAAGAGCCTACTCTTGCAGATTTGCCGGTTCTGGAATCGGTCTTTCTGACAGGCGCAAGCGCCAAGGAACCGTTCACCGCAAAGATCAACGGCTTTCCAACCAAAAAGCTGCGCGAAGCCAATGTGGAGCTGATGGACCAGCTTGAGCCTTTGATGCGGCGGGGCGAAGCGGGCCGCGCCCAGCGCTTGGCTCTCGTTGCCGTAGAAAAGGCGGAGATCCTGCACCGGTTCGCTGCGGCGTTCCTCCCGGGATACGAGCGGCGCAAGCAACTTCGCGGATGGCTGGATTTCGACGATCTGATCCTGAAGGCGCGGCAGCTTCTGAATGATCCAGCCGTTGCCGCCTGGGTGCTGTATCGTCTGGATGGTGGGATCGACCATATTCTGGTGGACGAGGCGCAGGACACCAGCCCGGTCCAATGGGACGTGGTTGAAAAACTTGCGCAGGAGTTCACTGCCGGCGAGGGCGCGCGATCAGAGGTCGAGCGCACCATTTTCGTGGTGGGTGACAAGAAACAGTCAATCTATTCCTTTCAGGGCGCGGATCCCGATGCTTTTGATCGGATGCAGGCCGAATTCTCCACCCGTCTCGACGAAACAGGTGCAGGTCTGCAAAATGCCGCGCTTGAGTTTTCGTTCCGCTCTTCTGCCGCGGTCCTTCGTCTGGTCGACCTGGTTTTCAAGGACAGCGAAGCGGCAGGTTTTCACAAGGATGCCCTACACCGCGCATTCAAGGCAGAACTGCCAGGCCGCGTCGATCTTTGGCCAGTGGTTGAGAAAGTCGACACCGAGGAGGAGCGCGACTGGACAGATCCTGTCGACCGCCCTGGTGCACGTCACCATACCGTCATTCTCGCGGAACGTATCGCCGCATCGATCAAGGACATGATCGATACCAAGGTCACAATCCCCGAAGATGGCCCAGAGCGGGGTAGCTTTCGCAGGCGTCCGGTTCAGCCGGGGGATTTTCTCATCCTTGTGCAACGCCGGTCAGAGCTGTTTTCGGAGATCATTCGCGCCTGCAAGGCTGCGCGCCTGCCGATCGCCGGCGCCGACCGTCTGAAGGTTGGGGCAGAGCTCGCGGTCAAGGATTTGGCGGCAGTTCTGTCCTTTCTTTCTACACCAGAAGATTCCCTGTCGCTTGCTGCCGCGCTCAAATCGCCGCTGTTTGGCTGGACCGAACAGATGCTGTTCGATCTCGCTCACCGCCGAGACGGGGGCAGCCATTTGTGGAAAGCCCTGCGAGACCGCGCAGATGAATTCCCCGACACGATGGCAATTCTGGATGATCTGCGCGGTCAGACCGATTTCCTGCGGCCCTATGATCTCATCGAGCGCATCCTGACCCGTCATGGCGGTCGCCAGCGCCTGCTCGGTCGTTTGGGACCAGAAGCCGAGGATGGCATCAACGCCCTGCTCAGCCAGGCCCTCGCCTACGAGCGCAGTGATATTCCGAGCCTCACAGGGTTTCTGGTCTGGATGCAGACCGATGATCTGGAAATCAAACGGCAGATGGGGGCGGCGGGCAATATGATCCGCGTGATGTCGGTTCATGGATCGAAAGGACTGGAAGCGCCCATTGTGATCCTGCCGGATACCGCGAAACGGCGTCCTCCCCGTGATGAGGAAATCATGCGGGCCGAGGGCGGGCCCGTTTGGAAACTGCCCAGCGCACAGATGCCGCAAGTGATGCAAGCCGCTCGCGATCATGCCCAGGACAAACAGCGCAACGAGCGGTTGCGGCTGCTGTATGTGGCTCTGACACGGGCGGAAAAATGGCTGATCGTTGCATCTGCGGGCGAGCTGTCCAAAGATGGTGACAGTTGGTACCAGATGGTCGAGCGAGCCCTGCAAGAGGCAGGCGCTCAGGATTACGACACCGGCCATGGCACCGGCCTGCGGTTGCAGCATGGTGATTGGGATGGGTTGCCATTTCATAGCGAGCCACCGGTCGAAGTCGTGACACCGGAATTGCCCGCTGTCTTTTTGAAACAGCCTCCGGCCTACGTGGCACCGGTTGCGACCCTCAGCCCATCTGATCTTGGTGGAGCCAAGGCGCTTCCTGGGGATCTGGGTCAGGATGAGGAGGCCGCAAAAGCCCGCGGAACACGGCTGCACCTGTTGCTCGAACACCTGCCCCAGATCGCAGACCGCACAACCTGGCCAGAGATCGCGCGCAACCTTCTGGCCGGTCACGAAGAGACAGATGATCTTGTGGCCGAAGCCACCGCCGTCCTGACCGCGCCAGAGCTGTCCCACATTTTCGCCGGCGACACCCTTGCCGAGGTTGCGATATCCGCCGATCTCAATGGCGCGCGGCTGCACGGTGTAATTGACCGGCTGATCATCACGAATGAAACGGTGAGAGCCATCGATTTCAAATCCAACGCAACAGTGCCCGCGTCGCCGCAAAAATGCCCCGAGGGACTGTTGCGTCAGATGGGCGCCTATGCCCATGCCTTGGCGCAATTATACCCCGACCATCGCATCGAAACCGGGCTATTGTGGACGCGCACGGCATCGTTGATGTGGCTTCCACACGATCTTGTGTCATCCGCACTTGAACGACGCCAGATACCTTGACGATCTGTTAAGCCGTTCATAGGTTCTGACCCCAACTGCCACACTCTATGGAGACATTCCAATGTCCACCGTTGCCGTAACCGATGATACCTTCGACGCCGAAGTGAAAAATTCCGCAGTCCCCGTTGTGGTCGACTTCTGGGCCGAATGGTGCGGCCCCTGCAAGCAGATTGGCCCGGCTCTGGAAGAGCTGGCAGCCGAATACGGCGACAAGGTGAAGATTGCCAAGGTTGACGTTGACAGCAACCCGAACTCTGCTGCTGCCATGGGCGTGCGCGGCATTCCGGCGCTGTTCATCTTCAAGGACGGTCAGGTTGTATCCAACCGCTCCGGCGCAGCCCCCAAAGCCGCGCTGCAGAGCTGGATCGACGAATCCATCTGATCCGCCAAGGCCGGATTGAAACATAGGAAAGGCGTCCCAGAGGGGCGCCTTTTCCGTTCATAAGCCTGAAAAGAAACGAGGGAGGGGATATATGGCGCAAACACGGGTTCTGGTCGAGTTCGGGATGGGCACGTCGCTGCGGCGCCGCGACTATACCGAGGCCGCGAAACGGGCGATCAGGGATGCGCTCTGGCACAATTCTGTAAACGTGGCAGAGCTGTTTGATTTTCCGAAAGATGCCATGCAGATCCGCGCCGAAATTGGCGTGCAGGATCCCGACGCGGTAGATCGCGACGCGCTGCTAGAGATTTTTCCCTATGGGCAGCCCGAAATCCACGTCAACAAGGGTGGATTGGATATCACCAAGGAAGGTGGAGGTCAGACAGTGATCGCCAACGCCGCAATCATTGTTTCCTTTGATATGGAGCCGGTCTGATGGCTGAAAAACGTATTATTCTGGAAATGGGCACCGGCAATGACCTGTATGGTCAGGACTATACCAAAGCTGCCCGCCGCGCCGTGCAGGACGCGCTGCATCATTCCTCAATCACCCTGTTCGCCAAACTCGGCATTGATCACAGCGAAATGCGGGTAGACGTGACCATTGGCGTTCAACAACCAGATCAAGTGGATTGTGATCTGGTTGCAGCTGATTTGCCCCGCGGGCGCGCAACTGTCCGGGCTGTCCTTGGCGGTCTGGACGTTCACGACGGAGCAGACAGCAAACATGTTGTTGCCACTGCTGCAGTCGAGGCCTGGCTACCGGATCAGGCGGCCAATTATCGCCTCAGCGACAGCTGAAAAAAGAAAAAGCCGCCCTGAACGAGCGGCCAAATCATCTTTGGGTGAGAGACAGCTCTCAGAGTTTTGCGATATCCGCGCGGGTCAGACCGATGTCTTCCAGCTGGGTGTCTGTCAGAACGGACAGAGCGGTGCGGGTTTCGCGCGCTTCTTTCCATGCCAGGAAAGAAGATTTGACGTTGTAGACTGCATCCACCAGGCGGAGTACGGTGACTGCTCCGAGCGGCGCATGGATGTTTGCGGTGGTAGCCATTGGCGCATTCCTTAATGAGAACCAGCCGACCCCGTGTCGGTTGTGAGCTTCATTTAGGATGGCGGGCTGAGTCTCACAATTGCCGGTTCGACAGCCCCGTATTGCAGTTTGTGCATGGCCCGTTTTTTGGGCAGCTCGCCCAGATTTGGGGCAAATCCCGCGAAATCAGACCGTTTTTCTGCCGCAAGGCTGGTTTTCAGGTGGTCTTTCCTTTTCGTTGCCATCGACGGGACATCGACGGAGAGTTCGGACCGCCATCATGGGCGACGTGATTTCGACCTTTCGTTGCAGCCAGAACATGGCAGCCGCATTGATGCCCGGGCAACCGATCCATTTTCCGACAAGAACAACGAAATCCCCTGCACATTGATGCCGATTTCACGGCTATTGCCTTGATCCCCGCCACCCCCAACGGATAGCACCCGCTTGAGGTGGAAAAGCCAAGTGCCCATATAGGCCTGCAAACAAGGAGAACACGATGGCAGACGATCAATTCCCAGGTTGGCATGGCACAACCATCATCGGCGTGAAAAAGGGCGATGAGGTCGTCATCGCCGGCGACGGTCAGGTGTCCCTGGGCCAAACGGTGATCAAGGGAACAGCCCGCAAGGTACGTCGCCTGTCCCCCGGCGGGTTTGATGTTGTGGTTGGGTTTGCCGGCTCGACCGCCGATGCGTTTACCCTGCTGGAACGACTGGAGGCCAAACTGGAAGCCACACCAGGGCAGCTAGCCCGGGCCAGTGTGGAACTCGCCAAAGACTGGCGCACCGATAAATACCTGCAAAAACTGGAAGCGATGCTGATCGTGACCGACGGCAGCGATATGTTCGTTATCACTGGGGCCGGCGACGTGCTGGAACCCGAACACAACGTGGCCGCTATCGGATCCGGTGGCAACTTTGCCCTGGCTGCGGCGCGGGGCATGATGGACAGTGACCGCGACGCCGAGACCGTGGCCCGCGATGCAATGGCCATTGCCGCCGATATCTGTGTTTATACCAACGGCCGCCTGACCGTCGAAAGCATCAGCCGAAAGGACTGAGATGAGCCAGATCACCCAGGATGATATTCGCGCGGCTGTTGGCTCTGGCCTGCTGAGCGAGGCGCAAGCCGCGTCGCTGACTGCTTTGGCACATAGCCGCCACGGCGCGCGAGAGAACCTGGCACCCGGAGATGAACCGTTTGAGCTGTTCCGCGGCTTCAATGAAATCTTCATCGTGATCGGGCTGATCATTCTCGCCACCGGATGGGGTGCGGTGACTGGTCTCTCCGTTGCTGGCAATTTGGGGGGCGTGTTGGAAAAGGCCACGATGTGGTCCCTGATCGGCGCGGCACTCCTGTGGGTGTTGAGCGAGTATTTCATTCGTCGCCGGCGAATGGTGGCGCCTGCTATTGCACTGTCCATTTTGTGGACGATCAACGCTTCGATCGGGATGACGGCCGAGTTCTCTCAGGTCTTCATGCTGATGCAAAACGACTATTCCAGCCTGCCTTTGCCGATGGCCCTGACCACCGCGGCCATCGGGGTGTTCTGGTTGCGGTTCCGCGTGCCTTTTGCGATGGCGCTGATGGCGCTGGGTGTTTTCGCGATTGCCCTGATGCTGGCAGCACAGCAGGCCGGCAGTCCGGATGGGTTTGCGGATCTGTTCCTGTTCTCCGCATCCGGCCCGTTTGCCTGGGTCACCCTCCTGGTCGGTGCCGCGGTTTTCGCAGTTGCGATGCTGTTTGATCTAAGCGATCCACACCGCGTTACACGCCGGTCTGCACAGGGGTTTTGGCTGCACGTGGTGGCGGCGCCGGCACTGGTCAACACCATCGCACTCAGCCTGCTTGAGCGCGGCACCTCCGATGCAAACATGACACTGATGGCCGTGCTTGTTGCCTTTGCTCTTGTGGCAATCATCATCGACCGCAGGTCTTTTCTCATTGCAGCAATCGGCTACAGCGTAACCTTGGCCGCAACCGTCTTTGACGGCGAAGGTGCGGCGATGACCATTCTCATTCTGGGCCTGTTCCTGGTGATCCTCGGCGCCTTTTGGGCGCGGATCCGGGCCCTGCTTCTCTCTCCACTTTCCCGGGTGTTGCCGCTGGATCGGCTTCCGCCCGCCCATTGAAATGGAAAATCAAATGACTGATCTGACCCCCCGCGAAATCGTTTCGGAGCTGGACCGCTTTATCATCGGGCAAACCGATGCCAAGCGTGCAGTCGCCGTTGCCCTGCGAAACCGCTGGCGGCGCAAGCAACTGGGTGACGACCTGCGCGATGAGGTCTACCCCAAGAACATCCTGATGATCGGGCCCACCGGTGTTGGTAAAACCGAGATCTCTCGCCGGCTGGCAAAACTGGCGCGTGCGCCCTTCATCAAGGTCGAGGCCACAAAATTTACCGAAGTTGGCTATGTCGGGCGCGATGTTGAGCAGATTGTCCGCGACCTGGTGGATGTCGCCATCGTGCAGACGCGTGAACACATGCGCGAGGATGTAAAGGCCAAGGCGCGCACTGCTGCCGAGGACCGCGTCCTGACCGCCATCGCCGGCGAAGATGCCCGTGATGCGACCCGCGAGATGTTCCGCAAAAAACTGAAAGCCGGCGAGCTGGACGATACCGTTATTGAGCTGGATATCACTGACACGTCCAATCCGATGGGTGGCATGTTTGAAATTCCGGGACAGCCCGGTGGAAACATGGGCATGATGAACCTGGGCGACCTGTTCGGCAAAGCGATGGGTGGGCGCACCACCCGCAAGAAAATGACGGTCGCACAAAGCTATGACGTGCTCATCGGGGAAGAGGCTGACAAGCTCCTGGATGATGATACCGTGACAAAGGCGGCTCTGGAATCGGTCGAGCAGAACGGCATTGTCTTTCTCGACGAGATCGACAAGGTCTGCGCGCGTCAGGATGCCCGGGGCGGTGATGTCAGCCGCGAAGGCGTCCAGCGCGACCTGCTGCCTCTGATCGAAGGCACCACCGTCTCGACCAAGCATGGCCCCGTCAAAACCGACCATATCCTGTTCATCGCATCCGGCGCCTTCCACATCGCCAAACCATCTGATTTGTTGCCCGAACTGCAGGGTCGCCTGCCAATCCGTGTCAACCTGCGCGCGCTGAGCGAGGACGATTTCGTTCGTATCCTGACAGAAACCGACAACGCGCTGACGCTGCAGTACACGGCCCTGTTGGGCACTGAAGACGTGACTGTCAGCTTCACCAAGGACGGGATCGCCTCTCTCGCCAAGATCGCGGCAGAAGTGAACCAAACCGTTGAGAACATCGGTGCCCGCCGGCTCTATACCGTGATTGAGCGCGTATTTGAGGAACTGTCCTTTTCTGCCCCAGACCGGGCCGGCGAGGAGATCAAAGTCGACGCCGATTTCGTTCGCAAAAACCTGGGCGAATTGACGAAATCCGCCGATGTGAGCCGCTACGTGCTCTGATCATCGCCGGCAAATCCGTGCTAGCTGGACATGGCGGCAAGCGATCAGTAGCTTGCCGCCATTCTTTTATTGAACGGTGCCATGATGCGTCTGTCTCCCGCGATTTCCTGTTGTCTCATGGCGGTTTTTATTCTGGCTGGCTGCACGGACCGGTCCTTTAGCCCCACCGTCCCCGAAGCCTTGGACATCGGTCAACCAAAGACCATTTTCGCCGCCACCACCCGCGTTCGACTGGAAAATGGCAACTACGGGCCAGAGCGGTCTGATCGGCTGGATTTGCTGGAGTTAACCGTTTCCATTCCGCCCGATCACCAGCCGGGACAGTTGGATTTTGGCTATGCCAATCCGGATCCAAGCTCGGAATTCACGATGGCAGGCCGGCAAATGCTGGCAAACATGGGCGATCTCAATCGCCGCGTTGCCGGCGAGCTGGCGAATTACAAACCGAATGAACGGGATATCACCGTCTTTGTGCACGGGTTCAATTCCACCCAGGCCGAAACTGCATTTCGTGCGGCGCAGCTTAGCAACGACATTGGCATACCGGGTGCGACCATCATCTATTCATGGCCCAGCCAGGGCAATCCGCTCGGCTACGCCTATGACGGGGACAGCGTGCTCTTTGCCCGTGATGGGTTGGAACAGCTGCTTAGAAACCTGCGACCCGGTCAATCCAACCGCATTGTCCTAGTGGCCCACTCAATGGGATCGCAACTGGTCATGGAGACCCTGCGCCAAATCGAAATCAAGACACCGGGCTGGAGCAAAAAAACCCTTGGCGCGGTTGTGCTGATGTCGCCCGATCTGGATGTTGAGGTGTTTCGTAGCCAGATGAACCGTATCGACCCGCCGCCAGAGCCGTTCATCGTCATGGTGTCACGAAAAGATGGTGTGCTGAATCTCTCTCAACGGCTGCGTGGCACCCATAACCGCGGCCGGCTCGGCAATATCGCCTCCCTAGAGGAGGTGTCCGATCTGCCAATTCAGGTGGTTGATACAACCGACTACGCCGATACGGCAGAATCTGGCCATTTTGTTGCTGCGACCTCGCCGGCAGTTTTGTCCATCCTGAAATCCGCCCGCCAGAGCGCGGCGGCCTTTGACAGGGAAACCAACCCGTTGCAACGGATTTTGCCGGGCCGGCTGGTGATTGATCATGGTTCTTCTGCGACCTCAGTAGCCTTGAAGAAGAGCAGTCAGTGGGCAAGCTACAATTCTGAAAATCGCTGAATTCAGCGGTGCCGACGCAGGTAGACGTAGTAGGCACCGCCGCCGCCGTGGCTGACATGGGCGGGTGTCACCTGAAGCACGACGTTGGCGAGCGGGGGCAGCGATAACCATTGCGGCACCTGATGGCGCAATACACCACGTGGAACGGGCATGGGGCCCGGCTCATCACGGTCCTTACCCTTGCCGGTGATCACCAGAACCAACCGCTTGCCCGACGCGTGAGCCGACATGACAAACCGCACCAGCGCGGGATGTGCACTGTCTACGCGCATACCATGCAGGTCCAGTTTACCCTCTGGTTTCAATTTGCCACGAGTCATCTTGCGATAGGCCTTGCCATCCATCTGCACCGGAGCAGCCCGCAAACCGCTGGCCACTGTGGGTTTCAGATCATGCCGGGCTGACTTGGGCTTGGCGTGGGCGCCCAATTCAAACATCTCTGGTTTGAAACGCTCTGACGGTACGGGAGGCGATTTTTTCGGCTTGGGTTTGGGCAGAGGATTGGTCGCCGGCGATGGCCGTGCCTCGGGATGGAGCCGCTCTGTCTGCTTTGCGACGCGATGCCAAAGCTCGATCTCACCGGATGTCAATTTGCGCCGGGTCATCAGTAATCCTCCGGCAAGAGAGCATATGCGCGTTGTATGGGCAGCAGAACCACCATGCGGCCCGGATCGCGCAGCTTACCAGCTTCGATCCCAGCCTCATCTCCGCTCCCAAAGAAAACATCTGCCCGCTGCGCTCCCTTGATGGCCGACCCGGTGTCCTGTGCGATCATCAGGCGCCGCATTGGCTTGGCCCCATCCTTCTCGAGCCATACTGGCGCTCCGAGGGGGGTGTAGCGCGGATCAACAGCAAGACTGCGCAGTGTTGTCACAGAGCGATTCATCGCCCCCAAGGGACCCGCAGAAGCCGGAACGCGGCTCACCTCCCGGAAAAACACATAGGACGGGTTATGCATCAGCAGTTCTTCGCCGGCGACAGGGTTGCGCCGGACCCACCGTTTGATGACAGCGGCGCTGACCTGATGGATGTTGTAGATGCCGCGCCTGACCAGCTCTGTGCCAATAGAGCGATATTCGTGCCCATTTGCACCGCCATAACCGACGCGAATTGAAGATCCATCAGGCAGCCGAATACGGCCAGACCCCTGAATTTGGAGGAAAAACAGCTCAACCGGGTCATCAACCCAAGCAATTTCCAGACCTCTGCCTTCCATCACGCCGCTGGTCAGCAATTCTCGTCTGCTGAGCCACTGGCTGACTTTGCGGGCTTCGGGCGGCAAGCGGTAGACTGGATAGCGATAGCGAGAGCTGGGGCGCCGGGCACCTGACAATTCAGGTTCAAAATAGCCGGTGAACAGGGCGGGCGCGCCGTCCTCGATCAGGACAGGCCGGAAAAACAGCTGGAAAAATCCCTTGGCCGCCGTGGTCTCTTGGGCAGCAGCCATAGCGCACAACGCACGCCAATCCGGGTCGTCAAGGTCACGGCAGGTCTGTAGAAAGGCGGCCAGGGCCGCCTCGTGGTTATCATCTTCCCAGCCATCAAGCTGGTCAAATGACAGCATCGTATATGTCGTCTCTGCGGCTCCGCCCTGCGGAAACAAATATGCGCCAGTCGAGATGACCAGCGCACAGAGTGCCCGCCGAAGCCCGAACATCACGCGTCCGTAGCGACGAGGAACCAGTTCGGATCAGAGCTGCCCATGGTGCGGCCAAAGACCCATGTATCCTTCTGGCGCTTGATGGCCTTGGGGTCCCCCTCGACGATCTCGCCGGCGCTATTGCGCACAGCAGAAGTCATCTCCGCAACAAACCGCATGGTGATCTGGGCCTCTCCGGTCACAGAGTCATAGCTGGTATCGGTCAGGGTCGTTTCACGCACGCCGATAAAATCGGCCTCAATGGTCAGCCCCTGATCTTCACGATGCGCAACCGCGGTGACAAAGCTGTCGAATACGTCGGGCGCAAGATAGGGCTGGATATCATCCAGTTCGCCGCGCTCGAATGCCATCAGGATCATCTCATAGGCGCCGCGCGCGCCCTGCACGAAGTCACGGACCTGAAACGACGGCTCAACTTTCTTCATGGCCGCCAGATCTTCGGCCTGCGCGCTACCTTCGGGAACGTAATCGGTGATGTCCTGATCAGGACCACCCTCGATCACTTCGAACTCCGGCCGTTTCGACGGACGTTCGGCAGGCGGCGCGATCGGCTTCTCAAACCCCTCACGGGTGCCCAGGACGCTCTTCAGGCGCAGGATCAAAAAGACGGCGATACCCGCCAATACCAACAGCTGAATCACAGGCGACTCCATTCGGACCTCTACGGTAGATGTTCATGCTTCGTTTGAAACTAAGACGTTCCAACCTTATGTAGGTGACGGGCAGGGCCAAGTCCACCTTGCCGCAAAAGTTCTAAGGAAACCCCGCATGTATCTTTTTCTCGCTTTCCTGATGGTTCCCATCATCGAAATCGCACTGTTCATTCAGGTGGGGGGTGCCATTGGTCTTTGGCCGACATTGGCTATTGTTGTTCTGACGGCTGTTCTGGGAACCTGGCTGGTCAAGACACAGGGGCGGCTTGCCCTTGGCCAGCTGCGTTCATCGTTTGAACAGCTGAATGACCCGACAGAGCCCCTGGCCCATGGTGCCATGATCCTTGTCGCCGGCGCGCTTCTGCTGACGCCGGGCTTTTTCACCGATGCGGTCGGGTTTGCCCTGTTGATTCCGCAGGTCCGCATGTCGGTCTATCGTTACCTGCGTTCAAAGGTGACGGTGGCCAAGTTTCAGATGGGGCCGGGCACAATGCACGGACGCAGCTATCCCGGTGACGGACGCCGCGATCCCCGCGGAGATGTGATTGATGGTGAATATGAAGAGGTCAATCCAGAACGGCCCCGCAGTGGTCCTTCTGGTTGGGTCGATGGCCCACGCTGACACCGTTGAGATACGCTCTCCAAGCTGCTAAGCACAGGCGAAACTTATTTTAGGAGTAGCTTCATGGCCGAAAACGGCGCACCCGAAGGCGTACAGCAGCCACAGGTCCAGATGAGCGTTCTGGGTCAGTTCATCCGCGATATGTCGTTTGAAAACGTGATGGCGCAAAAAGGCGTTGGTGCAGATGTTCAGCCCGACGTAAGCGTGCAGGTTGCACTCGACGCGAAAAAGCGTTCGGTTGAAAACCAGTATGAAGTCATCACCAAGCTGAACATTGAATCCAAGAGCAAAGACGGCTCCGTCGTTCTGTTTGTTCTGGAACTGGAATATGTCGGTATCTTCAACATTGCTGGCGTGCCCGAAGACCAGCTGCATCCGTTCCTGCTGATCGAATGCCCCCGCATGCTCTTCCCGTTCCTGCGTCGCATCGTATCTGACGTGACCCGCGACGGTGGCTTCCCGCCGCTGAACCTGGACAACATCGATTTCGTGGCAATCTATCGCAACGAGCTGGCCCGTCGCCAGCAGGCGAGCGCGGCAGAGCAGCCGCAGCAGTAATTTGGTCGTTAGACGAAAAGAAAAGCGCCGCTGAAATCAGCGGCGCTTTTCTTTTGCCTTGCCGGCGCTGGCGTCAGTCGCCGGCCCCATTCCAAAGCGCACCTTCGCCCATTTTGGCGACAAAGGCGGCATGTGCCTCTTTCTCTTGCTCCGTGATCCGCGGGGGCAGGGGGCTTGGCCGGGCAGTAGGCCGCCAATCATCAACCTGTACAGTGCTGGATTTTTCGTTCTTGGCGGTGGACAGGCCAAAGTCCGGCTGGCGACCGCCAATCAACTCCAGATAGACATCCGCCAGGATCTCAGAGTCGAGCAACGCCCCGTGCAATGTCCGGTTGCTGTTGTCGATATTGAACCGTCGACACAGTGCATCAAGCGTTGCCGGCGAGCCAGGGAAGCGTTTGCGGGCAATTGCCAGCGTATCGACCGCCTGATCCATCGGCAGTGCTGCCAGCCCCATGCGCTCCAGCTCGTAGTTCAGGAACTTCATGTCGAAGGAGGCGTTGTGAATGATCATCTTGGAATCACGCACAAAATCGACAAACGCCTTGCCTACTTTGGCAAAAACCGGCTTGTCCCGCAGCGTCACAGCGCCGGGCGCAGGTTGTTGCGGCGGCTCCAAAAGATCGGGACCGATGCCATGAACGCCAAACGCTTCCGCCGGCATCGACCGTTCTGGGTTGATGTAGACATGAAAGGTTTCGCCTGTCGGCATGTGGTTGAGCAGTTCAACCGCACCAATTTCCACGATCCGGTCGCCTGAAAACGGATCAAAGCCCGTTGTTTCTGTATCCAGTACGATTTCACGCATTCTGCATCTGCCTTTCGATGTCCCGCAAGATCTCACGCACCTGTTCTCGGGCGTGTTCGGGCGTGTCGGTTTCGATCAGATAGTCGGATCGGGCTTTTTTATCCGCTATTGGCATCTGTTTCTGCAGGATCTGCTCGAATTGCTCAACCGTCATCGTGCCACGATCCAGAACCCGCTGACGCTGCGTTTCCGCATCGATCCACACACAGGCAACAGCGTCCATCTCTGTGTCACCACCGGTTTCGAAAAGAAGTGGGATGTCAAAGACCAGTACGGGCCGATCCGCAGTTTTCCGGAATGTCGCGCGATCCGCCGCAACAAGCGGATGAACGATCGCCTCGATCCGGGGCAGGGCTGTGGCATCACCGACAATGACCTGACGCAGCCGGCCACGGTCTACCGCGCCCGAGACCACCGCATCCGGAAAGGCCGCCGCCAGCGGCTCAACCGCGGCTCCGCCGACATCATATAGACGGTGAACAGCGGCATCCGCATCCCAAACTGCGCAGCCCTGCTCTGCAAACAGGGTGGCTGTCGTGCTTTTGCCCATGCCGATGGACCCGGTCAGGCCAAGTGAAAAGCTCATGCCAGCGCCGCTTCGCGCGTGTCGTCATCCACTTCGGGACGGGTGCCGAACCAGCGTTCAAATCCCGGAACCGCCTGATGCAGCAGCATGCCCAAGCCATCAACCGTTGTGCAACCAACGTCCTCTGCCCATTGCAGCATTTCTGTCTTGAGGGGGGTGTATACCAGATCGGTAACAACCGTATCCTTGCGCAAACCATCAAGTGGAACCCGCAAGCGGGGTTTGCCAACCATGCCCAGGGACGTGGTGTTCACCAAAAGCGCCGCCTGTTCCACCACATTGCCGACCTGCACCCAATCAACCACCTTGATACGAGAGCCAAATTCGTTGCGGAACTGATCCGCGCGTTCGCGGGTACGGTTGCTGAGAAGGATCTCAGGCCCCCCCGCTTCGAGCAGGGAGGCGATGACAGCACGGCTGGCCCCGCCGGCCCCAAAGACAACCGCAGGCCCCGATGCAGGGTCCCAGTCAGGTGCGGATTGATGCAGGTTCGTAAGGAAGCCATAGCCGTCCGTATTATCCGCAAGGATCGAACCATCCGGACGAAAGATCAGCGTATTGGCCGCCCCGATCAATGTCGCCCGATCGGTAACCTGATCGGCAATTTCCATGATCTGCTCTTTGTGCGGAATGGTGACATTGGCGCCGACAAATCCCATTTTGGGCAGAGTGCGCAGCACTTGTTCCAATTCTGTGGTCTCGACATGCAGCGGCACATAGTGGCCAGCGATGCCGTACTTCTTCAACCAATGGCCATGTACCAGGGGCGAACGGGAATGCGCCACCGGATTGCCGATCACTCCAGCCAAAGGAATCTTTGCATCACTCATTGTTCGATTACTCCCTGAAGGGCGAGATAGTTGATGAGCTCCAGCAACGGCAGCCCCAGGACATTAAAGTAGTCGCCATCAACCTGCGTGAACAGGCGAACACCTTCTTCTTCCAGCTTATAGCCGCCCACTGCATGACGGATGCTCTCCCAGTTGCGATCAACATAACTGCGAAGATAGGCATCCGAACTGGCCCGCATCCGCAGGCGAACCTGACCGACATGGCGCCAGATCGGCTCTCCGTCGCGATAGATCACAGCAGCAGACAACAGCATGTGCCGTTTACCGCGCATTTCCTTGAGCTGACGCAAAGCATCGTCAGGATCTTTTGGTTTTGATAACAATTTTCCATCAAAGTCTAAGACCTGATCACATCCCAGGACCAACACGCCTGGATGTTTCGAACTGACCTTGCGGGCTTTGGCCTCTGCCAATGTGTCAGCGATATCTCTGGGGCTTGCCTCCTCTGCAAGGAGGGCCACCTTGATCGCATCCTCGTCGATGCGGGCGACAGAGACCTCAAACGGTATCCCCGCCTGCCGAAGCAGAGCGGCCCGGATCTGTGAACCTGAAGCCAATAGGATGTGGGTAGCCATGTGGAAAACCCCGTGGGCAAGAGTAAGATGTTCTCAGGATGGTTTGTATGAAATTTCCGCCATATCGCAAGCCGGGGAGAAGTCTGAAATCTCGGTTTGCTTGCCGGCAGATTCGCCCTGAGAGGATAGGGATAACTTCTCATCAGTGGATATGTCACTTACCCCAAGTTCACCCCAAGGTTATCCCCGAATAAAACGCAAATAAAACATAGTGTTTTTTCCTTGTTTTTATGGCCTCAACGCCAAGGGGCATCTTGTTTTGGGGGTAAAGCTGGAAAGTTCCCCACAGTGAGGATAAGCCAGTGGAAGAGTCACTTATCCACGGAAAAACAGGTGCTCTACTAAAACATCATCCTTTTAAAATTCTTTTATTTTAAGGGGAGAGAGGGAACCGAGAGGCAAAGCCATGGATCTGACTGACCTGCTCTTTGAAATTTACCCATATGCCAAATCACTGCACATCATGGCGGTGATCAGTTGGATGGCAGGTCTGTTCTATCTGCCACGTCTCTTTGTCTATCACGTGGAACAGGCGCAGAAGGTTCCTGACAGTCTCCCCATCTTTGTCATGATGGAGGAGAAACTTCTGGGCATCATCATGCGCCCAGCGATGATTGTAAGCTGGCTGGCAGGGGGGATTATGGTTCTGACCCCTGGTATCGTCGACTGGAGCTCTCTGTGGCCCTGGAGCAAGGGTCTGAGCGTCCTTGGCATGACCTGGTTCCAACACTGGCTTCTCGCCCGTCACAGAGAGTTTGCAGCGGGTGAGAATACACGAACCGGTCGACGCTATCGGATGATGAACGAAGTCCCGACGTTGCTGATGGTGGTCATCGTTATTTCGGTCATCTTCAAGTTCTGAGTGCGGATTTGACTCAGAAGAAGTGAGCGACTACATATCGACTCAAACGGGCCCGTCCGGGATTCCGTATCTTCCTTATTATATGTCACAGCTCTTCCCCCATCCTGCGGGAAGGAAAAAGGCCGTATATTTATGACCGAACAATCCCTGAACCTGTCTGACCTGAAGGCGAAGAGCCCAAAGGCGCTCCTGGCTATGGCCGAAGAGCTGGAAATCGAAAACGCCTCGACCATGCGCAAAGGCGAAATGATGTTCCAGATCCTGCGTGAACGCGCAGATGAAGGCTGGGACATTGGTGGCGACGGTGTGCTTGAGGTGCTGCAGGACGGTTTTGGCTTTCTGCGCTCGCCCGAAGCAAACTATCTGCCGGGTCCGGACGATATTTACGTCTCTCCCGAAATGATCCGCCAGTATTCGCTGCGGACCGGTGACACGGTTGAGGGGCAGATCAAGGCGCCGCTGGAGACAGAGCGTTACTTTGCCCTGACAAACGTGACCAAGATCAACTTTGAGGATCCGGAGAAAGCACGTCACAAGATTGCATTCGACAACCTGACACCGCTTTACCCGGATGAGCGCCTGAAGATGGAGATCGAAGATCCTACCATCAAGGACCGTTCCGCCCGTGTGATCGACCTGGTGGCACCAATCGGCAAAGGTCAGCGTTCGCTCATCGTGGCGCCGCCGCGGACTGGTAAAACTGTTATCCTTCAGAACATCGCCAATTCGATCGAAAAGAACCACCCAGAGTGCTATCTGATTGTTCTGCTGATCGATGAACGCCCGGAAGAGGTGACCGATATGCAGCGTTCGGTAAAGGGGGAGGTCGTGTCCTCTACCTTTGACGAACCGGCCACGCGCCACGTTGCCGTGTCCGAGATGGTGATCGAAAAAGCAAAGCGTCTGGTTGAACATAAACGAGATGTTGTGATCCTTCTTGACTCGATCACAAGACTTGGTAGGGCCTTCAACACTGTTGTCCCATCCTCGGGTAAGGTTCTGACCGGTGGTGTTGACGCCAATGCGCTGCAACGCCCCAAGCGTTTCTTTGGTGCGGCCCGGAATATCGAAGAGGGCGGCTCACTGACGATCATCGCAACCGCACTGATCGACACAGGCTCGCGCATGGATGAGGTGATCTTTGAGGAATTCAAAGGCACCGGTAACTCCGAGATCGTGCTGGATCGCAAGATTGCCGATAAACGCGTGTTCCCGGCCATCGACATCCTCAAGTCAGGTACCCGGAAAGAAGACTTGCTGGTCGATAAGGGTGATCTGGCCAAGACATTTGTCCTGCGCCGTATTCTCAACCCGATGGGCACCACAGACGCGATCGAGTTCCTGTTGTCTAAGTTGAAGCAAACAAAGACAAATTCTGAATTCTTCGACTCCATGAATACCTAAATCAGACGGGCCGGCACGAAAGGAAGGTCATCTTATGGACACGATTTTTGCGCTGGCCTCCGCCCAAGGGAAGGCCGGCGTTTCTGTCATTCGGCTGTCCGGTCCTCAGGCGCTACCGACAGCTTCGAAAATCAGCGGTGGCGACCTGCCGACCGCCGGCCGCGCATTGCGCGTGTTGTCGGATCAATCTGGCGAGCGCATTGACGAAGCTCTTGTTCTTACCTTTGCAGGTCCGAACAGCTTCACCGGCGAAGATACTGTTGAATTTCAAGTACATGGCAGTACATCTGTTGTAAGTGCAATGCTCGCGTTGCTGGCTGAATTTGACGGGGTGCGCCTTGCGGATCCAGGTGAGTTCACGCGCCGGGCATTGGAAAACGGAAAGCTCGACCTGTCACAGGTCGAAGCCCTCGCTGACCTCATCGATGCAGAGACCGAGGCCCAACGCATTCAGGCACAAACTGTCCTTGCCGGCGGGTTGGGGGCGCTAGCCGAGCGTTGGCGCGTTGATCTGATCCGCGCCGCTTCCTTGATTGAAGTGACCATCGACTTTGCCGATGAGGAAGTGCCTGTAGATGTGACGGATGAAGTTACGGCGCTCTTGGCCGGCGTGGTTTCTGATCTTCAACCTCAGATCACAGGCGTTCAGATCGCTGAACGGATTCGAAGCGGTTTTGAGGTCGCGATTGTTGGCGCGCCCAACGTTGGGAAATCCACACTGCTTAACGCTCTGGCCGGCCGCGAGGCCGCGATTACTTCGGAATATGCTGGTACCACCCGCGATGTGATCGAAGTGCGCATGGACCTAGCGGGGTTGCCGGTGACCTTGCTGGATACCGCCGGCCTGCGAGAAACCGATGACCATGTTGAAGGTATCGGTATTGAGTTGGCCAAAAAGCGTGCTGAAACCGCAGATCTCCGTGTATTCCTTGCGGAAGACCGGAACGATATCGACCTTCCGATACGGGAGCAAGATATCGTGTTGAAGCCGAAAGCCGATCTTCTCTCTGATGTTCCGGGGGCGATTTCCGGAAAAACCGGTCAGGGGGTGGACGATCTGGTTAGGGAAATCGGGCGTATTCTCAAGGACCGAGCTGGGAAAGCTGGAATTGCGACACGCGCAAGACACCGTGATGCGATGAAGGCGGCCTCCGACCGGTTGATGTCAGCTCAGGAAATCTTGAAACGCGGACCTGAGTTCTATGATATAGCAGCAGAGGATATGCGTTCCGCCATTAGATCGCTTGAAATGTTGGTCGGACGAGTGGGGGTAGAGAACCTCCTGGATGAGATCTTCTCGAGTTTCTGTTTGGGAAAATAAGGAGTGTTTCACGTGAAACATCCGAACTACGACGTCATTGTTGTTGGCGGCGGTCACGCTGGAACTGAGGCAGCACATGCCTCCGCCCGAACGGGTGCGCGGACTGCACTGGTCACCCTAACCAAGGACGGCATCGGTGTGATGTCCTGCAATCCTGCGATCGGTGGATTGGGTAAAGGGCATCTGGTCCGGGAAATTGATGCACTCGACGGTGTGATGGGTCGAGTAGCGGATAAAGCCGGCATTCAGTTTCGGCTTTTGAACCGCCGCAAAGGCCCTGCCGTGCAAGGCCCTCGCGCCCAATCTGATCGAAAGATCTATCGCAGAGAAATGCTTGCCGAGACCGAAGCGCAGGAGAACCTCGACATTGTTGCGGGAGAGGTTGTCGATTTTCTCATTACCGGGTCTACCATCCATGGTGTTCGCCTGGCCGATGATAGCGAGATATCGGCGAAGGCGGTTATCCTGACTTCAGGGACGTTCCTTCGCGGGGTTATTCATATCGGCGATGTGTCCAAGCCCGGTGGGCGCATGGGCGACAAGCCTTCGGTCCGCCTCGCGGAGAGATTGGACAGCTTCGAGCTGCCGTTGGGACGGCTGAAAACAGGTACGCCACCCAGGCTTGATGGGCGCACAATCGCGTGGGACCAGCTGGACGCGCAGCCGGGTGATGATGAACCGACGTTCTTCAGCTTTATGACCAACCAGCTGTACGCACCCCAGGTCGACTGCGGAATCACGCATACGAATGAAAAAACCCACGAGATCATCCGCCAAAATCTTGAGCGGTCGGCGATGTACGGTGGCCATATTGAAGGGGTAGGTCCGCGCTACTGTCCCTCGATCGAGGATAAGGTCGTCCGTTTTGCGGATAAGACAAGCCACCAGATTTTTCTGGAGCCCGAGGGAGTCGATGACCACACGGTATATCCGAACGGTATATCTACCAGTCTTCCCGTTGAAATTCAGGAGGCATATGTCCATTCCATCTTTGGGCTTGAAAAGGCCGAGATCCTGCAGCCGGGCTACGCGATTGAGTATGACTACGTCGACCCGCGAGCGCTGGGGCTCGACCTCGCCTTGAAATCCCATACTGGTCTATATCTTGCGGGCCAGATCAATGGGACAACAGGATATGAGGAAGCAGCCGCCCAGGGGTTGGTGGCTGGTTTGAACGCCGCGCGTTTTGCGAAGGGGGAGGAGGCTCTGACTTTCAGCAGGTCTGAGAGCTATATTGGCGTTATGATCGATGACCTCACGACCAATGGCGTGACCGAACCCTATCGCATGTTCACCTCGCGCGCGGAATTTCGACTATCACTGCGTGCCGACAATGCCGATCAACGCCTGACCGGACTGGGCATCGAGATTGGATGTGTCGGAGAGCAGCGGAAGGTGGAGTTTTCCGAGAAAATGGAGAAACTCGATGCTGCGCGCGCGGTAATGGATGCTCGGACATTCACACCCAAGGAAGTGAATGCAGCAGGTATTGCCGTCAACCAAGATGGAAATAAGCGTACTGCGACCGATGTCCTTGCGTTCCCCGATGTGGGATTTGACGACATTCTCCCGCTGTTGCCTGAGTTGATGACCTGCGAAGATCCCATTCGCCGCCAATTGGAACGCGATGCGCTTTATGCCAACTATATCACCCGACAGAAACGCGAGATCGAGGCATTGAAGCGCGATGAGGGGCACCACATCCCGCGCGACTTTTCTTATGATTTTGAAGGGCTTTCCAATGAACTCAAAGGGAAGCTGGAACGTGCCCGACCCGAAACGCTTGCTCAGGCAGGCCGGGTTGATGGGATGACCCCCGCGGCTTTGGCCTTGATTCTGGCCCGCTTGCGAAAGCGTACATCAGCGGGTCAGGAGAAGACTGCATAATGGACCGAGTTGAAATCGCGGGTGTGGATGTTTCACGTGAAACATACGACCGCCTGAAGCACTACGAATCTCTGGTTCAGAAGTGGTCCCCCAAGATTAACTTGGTGGCGAAGAGCACGCTTGAGGACGTATGGGAGCGCCACATCGTGGATTCTGTCCAGGTGTGCGATCTGGTTTCCTTCCCAGAGACATGGGTGGATATCGGCAGCGGAGGTGGCTTTCCTGGTGTCGTTGTTGCGATTATTGCTGCAGAAAAGGCGCCGGACTGCCAGGTAACGCTCATTGAAAGCGATCAGCGAAAATGTGCGTTTCTTCGGACCGCGTTGCGCGAATGCGGGGTTAAGGGCAGGGTGATTTCCGACCGGATTGAGAAGGTTGCGCCGATGGGTGCTGGGGTTCTATCAGCCCGTGCCCTTGCTGATCTTAGTCTGCTGTTGGAATTTGCAGAAAGACATCTTTCCAAGGATGGTATCGCGCTGTTTTCAAAAGGGGTTCAGTGGAAAAAAGAAGTGGATAACGCAAGGAGCCAATGGCGTTTCGAGCTGGAATCCACTAAAAGTTGGACTGAACCCGATGCGGTTGTTCTGAAGATTGAGGGAGTAGCGCGTGTCTGATCTGTCTCGGCCAACTGGGCCTCGAATTATCGCAGTTGCCAACCAAAAAGGTGGCGTTGGAAAGACAACAACCGCGATCAATCTTGCAGCTGGCCTGGTTGAATTGGGATATCGCGTACTCGTCGTTGATCTGGACCCGCAGGGGAATGCCTCTACCGGTTTGGGGATCGAGGCGAACGACCGCGCTAACACAACCTATGATCTGCTGATTGGCGATGTGGCTCTTCAAGATGTCATTCGCGAGACCGAAATTGAAGACCTGTGCATTATTCCGGCGACCGTCGATCTGAGCTCGGCTGATATTGAACTCTTCAGCAATGAAAAGCGCAGCTTTCTTTTGCACGATGCGCTGCGTCAGCCAGCAATGGACGAATACGACTGGGATTATGTCCTGATCGATTGCCCGCCTTCTCTGAACCTCCTGACTGTGAATGCGATGGTCGCATCCCATTCCGTTCTGGTCCCGCTGCAAAGCGAGTTTTTTGCACTGGAAGGGGTGTCTCAGCTAATGCTGACGATCCGCGAAGTCCGGCAGACAGCCAACCCCAACCTTCGAATTGAGGGGATTGTTCTGACGATGTTTGATCGCCGGAACAATCTGTCCCAACAGGTTGAGCAGGACGCCCGCAGCCATTTGGGGGAGCTGGTGTTCGAAACCAAGATCCCGCGCAATGTGCGGGTGAGCGAAGCGCCTTCATACGCTTTGCCTGTGTTGAACTACGACACAAACTCTCTGGGGGCGAATGCATATCGTGCCCTGGCAGAAGAACTGATTGCGAGACATCAGAAACTCGCAGCCTAACAGCAGCATCTGGAGGCGCAGTAATGTCCGATAAGAAAAACAAACCCCGAGGATTGGGAAGAGGCTTGTCAGCTCTAATGGCCGATGTGAACCCGGAACCTGTCAGCACAGAAAAACAGGCAAACCGAAGCACCGAAGTTTTGGTGCCAATTGAAAAAGTTATCGCGAACCCGGATCAGCCGCGTCGCCAGTTCTTGCAGGAAGACCTGGACGATCTGACGGCCTCTATTCGGGAAAAGGGGGTGTTGCAGCCTCTGATCGTCCGTCCACGTCCTGGTGGGCAGTATGAGATCGTTGCAGGTGAACGCCGCTGGCGTGCCGCTCAGGGCGCGCAACTGCACGAAGTCCCCGTTATTATTCGTGACTATTCTGATGTGGAGATGATGGAAGTTGCCATCATCGAAAACATTCAGCGGTCTGACTTGAACGCGATGGAGGAAGCGCAGAGTTACAAGCAGCTGATGGACAAGTTTGGCCACACCCAAGAAAAAATGGCAGAAGCCCTTGGGAAGAGCCGTAGTCACATCGCAAACTTGGTTCGCCTTCTGCATCTTCCGGATGATGTTCAGACACTGGTCCAGGAACGTAAGCTGTCAGCCGGCCACGCACGTGCCCTCATCACTTCTGACAATGCGTCCGATCTTGCGAAAAAGATCGTCAAGGGCGGGCTGTCTGTGCGTGCGACCGAGGCGCTGGTGAAGAAGGACGCAGCGGGCCTTCAGACGGCGCAGGCGCGGTCTGCCAAAAAGCCGGCGGAAAAGGACGCCGACACCAGGGCGCTGGAGGGAGACCTTTCTGCTGCTTTGCGGATGAAGGTGTCGATTGACCACCGCGCTGGCGGGGAAAGCGGAACAGTTACCATCAGCTATTCGACTTTGGATGAACTGGACGACCTTTGCGGGCGCCTTAGCCGTTAGGCCGGGTCCAGATAAAAACCATGACACCCCCAAGCACGACAAGCTGGATAACCAGCACGTGGCTGGGGGCTCCGAATAGAACTGAGATCATGAATACGGCGGCGACTGATGCAGTTGCCGCCTTTTTTGCGGCTGGTCGAATGGCGCCGTGTTCGCGCCAATCCAGGATCATGGGGCCAAATATAGCGTGGCTGATCAGCCAGTTATGCATCCGCTCGGATGATTTTGCAAAAAAGAAGCTGGCCAGCAGAAGGAAAGGGACAGTTGGCAAGAGCGGGAGAGCGATACCAAGCAATGCTAGACCAACGCATAGCAGGCCGAGGCTGGCATAAAGGTATCGCATCAGGCTACTCCACCAACAACTCGCGCAGGATCGCGTTTAGAACGGCCCGACCATCATCTGTTGCAATCAATCGGTCGCCGCGTGTTTCGACCATCCCGATGTCCACCAGATGCGTAATTCGGTCTGCAGGTAGGTCTTTCCCCGATATATTGCGGTAACGACCCATATCCAGTCCTTCAACCAGTCGCATCCCCATCATGAGGAATTCGGCGCTGGCATCGTCCTTTGACAGCAGGGTGCGCTGTGTCTCTCCACTCCCCGAGGTGACAGCCTCCATCCAGGCGCCGGGTTGGAGGTAGGTTTCGGTGGCGTAGCGGTCTCCGCCCAAGGTCAGGCGGCCGTGGGCGCCGGGGCCAACCCCGAGGTAATCACCATATCGCCAGTAGATCAGGTTGTGGCGAGATTCCGCGCCGGGACGTGCATGGTTGGAAACTTCATAAGCGGGGAGGCCATGTGCTTCGCAGATCTCTTGCGTCGCCAGATACATGTCTGCTGCATTGTCGTCGCTTGGCAGATCTCGCAGGGTGCCGCGTTCGTAGCGATCTCCAAAGGCGGTGCCAGCTTCGATTGTTAGTTGATACAGGGACAGATGATCGATCGCCATCGAAAGGGCATCATTCAGCTCAGCTTTCCAGGTCTCAATCGTCTGACCCTGGCGAGCGTAGATCAGGTCAAAACTGACCCTATCAAAGCAGTTTC